>JAEEGJ010010335.1_pt1 | contig 24388 bp, 21 predicted proteins | sample 8958761 | NCBI WGS metagenome assembly JAEEGJ01 (sample SAMN16246546, study PRJNA631951) | gut metagenome | biome: gut microbiome; feature: rumen; material: RS-attached | host: Bos | place: Iran: Karaj | collected 2018-10 | reverse complement strand
ACGATGAACCATATGGGCGCCGACTCGTTCGCGGGCCGTCTGGCGTGCTGTTTCCAAGGGGCAACCGACACCACGTTCTACATTCTGGCCGTCTATTTCGGCAGCGTGAGCATCACTAAAACGCGCCACGCCGTGGTCTGCGGCCTGCTTGCCGACCTTGCAAGCATTGTGGCGGCAATTGTTGTGGCATATATTTTCTGGGGATGATATGAAACAATTGCTTTCAATAGCAACTCTTTTATTATTGATTGCCAATCAGTTGATGGCGAGTTTTGTGCCCGTTGACAAGGCTCGAACCGCCGCAGCCGATGTCTTTGGCAAAAACACGCAAAAGTCTTCATCCACAATAAGTTTGCTCTATGTTGGCACTGTTGGTGCCGACACGGTTTATTATGTTTTCGGTCAAGCCGATGGCGGGTTTGCCATCATTTCTGCCGACGATGCGGTGAACCCCGTTTTAGGCTTTTCGCACACATCGCCTGCGAGCGAACCCATTGAAAACAAGATGCTTATGCGCCAACTCGACCGTTATGGGCAGAAAATATCAGCGGTTCGTCAGTCGGGCATCGGCTCGTCCGCCAACCATCGCAAGTGGCGTGCCCGCGCCGATTCAACGCCAACCATTGACACCGTGCCGACGGCCGATTCCACGCAAGTGATTGATACTATATCGATTATCGATACGGTTATAACCGTCGGGCCGCTGCTCACATCGGCGTGGGAGCAGCGCGGCGCTTACAACGATTCGTGCCCGACCTTTGCCGGATGCGTGGCGGTGGCAATGGGGCAGATTATGCGCTACCACCGGTGGCCGGAAACAGGGCGCGGGTGGCACAAGTACGTGCCGTCGGAAAATCCCGAAATAGGGCAGCAGTCGGCCAATTTCGGGGCAACCACCTACCATTGGGACCTGATGCCCGACAAACTGAGCAGGCAACATTCGGCCGCCGAAAAATCGGCTGTAGCGCAGTTGCTGCGCCACGCGGGGGTGGCTGTCGATATGTCGTACACCAAAAACGGCTCGGGCTCGTACACCTGCGACGTGCTTTATGCTATGCCGCACTATTTCCGCTATTCCGACTCGATTTCAATGTGCACCTACGCCAATTTTTCGGTTGACGGGTGGTTCAACATCATCAAAGCCGAGATTGACGCCGGCCGGCCGGTCATCTACTCTGGCGCAACCAGCCGCCAGGAAGGTCACGCCTGGGTTGTAGATGGCTATAACACAGATGGTTATCTGCACATAAACTGGGGCTGGGGCGGCGACTACGACGGTTTTTTCCTGCCCGACAAGATGATTCTTGAATCCGCCCATTTCGACCGCGAGATTGACGCTGTCATCGGCATTCGTCCGTCCGGCAGCAACGCATTGCTTTGGACTATGCAGTCGTCGGGATTTGAAAAGTCGTACCGCGGAATACAGAATATTTCCGCCGTTGACGAGCTCACGGTGTGGGCGTCGGCATACGATGCGTCGGAGAGCAACGGCCAGTCTATGGATTTCTGCCGCACCATCGACGGCGGTGAGTCGTGGCAGGCCGGAACGGTCAATATTGCTAAGAATGAGAGTTATACGATTTCGTCGATAAGCGCCGTGAGCGCACTTGAGGCGTGGGCGTCGGTGTTTGTGTGTGTCAATTCGAGTACGCTCACAGGCGGAAAAATCGCCCATACCACCAATGGCGGCCAAACGTGGACAGTGCAGCCGTCGGCCACGTTCAGCGGCAAGAGCGCGTTCCCCAATGCCGTTCATTTCTGGGACAGCCGGACGGGCGTTTGCATTGGCGACCCCAACGGCGGCTACTTCGAAATCTACACCACCACCGACGGCGGCAACCAATGGACGCGTGTACCATCGTCGCGCATTCCGGCCAGCAAGCGCGACGAGACGGGCATTATTGGCAGTTTCGCAGTCTGTGGCAACACGGTTTTCTTTGGCACAAGCGCGGGGCGGCTGTTCCGCTCTGTCGACCGCGGCGCAACGTGGACGGTGGCCGCAACACCTTTCCAAACCGATTTCAAACTTGCATTCCGCAACAATGAGGTTGGTGTGATAAGTGCTTTGGTGTCAAATAAATACATTGCCTATTATACTGCTGATGGCGGCTCGTCGTGGGAGCGTCTGCCGGCAAGCAACAAGTTCTTTGCCACATCGTTCGCCTACATTCCGGGCACCGACACGCTGGTGTGCGTTGGCAACAACAGCCAGAAACGCGCCGGCCTCGCCTTCAGTACCGACAACGGCGCCACGTTCAGCAATTTTGCCGATTTCTACACCGATTTAGATACGTACACGGCCATCGGCATCGAGCCTGGCGGCAAGGGAATGTGGGCTGGGGCGCTCAACTACAACGCGCACTACGGCGGAATGTGGCACCGCGGCACAACGCCTTTTGTGCGCCGCAATACGTTCACGTCTGTCGGTCAAGCCGATAGCGTGATGCCAACGCTTGTGGTTTACCCGAATCCAGCTGTCGATGCGGTTACAATCGCGAGCCCGGAACCGATTGGAACAGTCGAGCTGATTTCGCCGCAAGGCATTGTTGTTAAGCGCATTGCGGCCGATTCGCGCATTTGCACGCTGCCGATAGCCAATCTGCCGAAAGGCATCTACCTTGTGCGAGCCACAATGGGCGGCGGCCCGGTACGGTTCGGGCGGGTGGTTAAAAGGTGAGAGGGCCGTCTTTCGCATTTGTATCTTCACTGTTTTCTGTTTTACTTTGCGCAAAATCATTCGTTATGAACCAACTTTACATTCATTGGCATCCGTCGCCCGAGATATTCAGCATTGGAGCCTTCGGGCCGCGCTGGTACGGCGTGCTGTTCGCCATAGCTTTCGTGGTGGGCTACTACCTGATGAAGCACATTTTCAAGCGCGAGGGCGTCAAGCTCGACTATATCGACAATCTGCTGCTATATTTCTTTATTGGCACCATTGTGGGCGCGCGGCTGGGCCATTGCCTGTTCTACGAGCCGCAATTCTACCTGAGCCACCCGCTGCAGATACTGAAAATATGGGAGGGAGGCCTGGCAAGTCACGGCGCGGGCATCGGGCTGTTCATCGCCTTGGGGCTTTTCGTGCATAAATACAAGGTTGATACGCTCTGGCTCTTCGACCGCCTGGCCATAATGATTGCCCTTTCGGGATTCTTTATCAGGATGGGAAACCTGATGAACTCAGAGATTGTGGGCTGCCCGACAACTCAGCCGTGGGGCTTCATTTTCGAGAACAACGGCGAGGATTTCGCGCGCCATCCGTCACAGCTATACGAGGCGCTGGGCTACCTTGCAATGGGGCTCACGCTGCTCTGGATGTACTTCAAAACCGACGCCCCCAAGCGCAAAGGACTCATTTTCGGCCTTGCAATGGCGCTCATCTTCGCGTTCCGCTTCTTCATCGAGTTCACCAAAGAGACTCAGGTCGAGTTCGAGAAGTCGATGATGCTCGATATGGGGCAGTGGCTGAGCATACCGTTCGTGATTTTAGGCTTGACATTCATTGTGTTATCTATAATTCGAAATAAAAATGCAAAAGATGTTTAAATCAGCACTCATTGCTGCTGCCGGATTGGCTGTTTTGGCGGCTTGCGGCGATGGCAACGACCCGAAATACATCACCCCCGAGGCCTATCTGCCGGCTTATCCGGGCTCTTATTGGGACTACACCGATGGTACCCGCGTGCGCGCCACAGCCTACGAGTTGCACAGTTACCGTCCGTCAACCACATCGACCGACTACACCGACGAGTGCTACGTGCCCATTTGGGACGGCCATTATCTTTATAAGTACAGCATCTACCAATCATCGCCGCTCTATCCGATGAAGGAACTGCTTCGCGCCAAAGGCAGTGCGGTGTGGATTGTGGATGAGAGCAACGGCGACAAACTGAAGCGCACTGAAGTTCTTATCGATTCACTGGCCGTGGGCGACTCGCTCTACAAGAGTGTCTATTGCGTTACCGAATTTCTTGAAAGTCTGGACAATATCGACCATTGGAACACTCGCGAGTATTACGCCAAGAACGTTGGGCTGGTCAAGGTTGAAGTGAACAATCCGTACGATTCGCTGGCCTGCGTGGTGCAGAAAGAATTGCGTAATTACTTCATTAATAAGTAGGTGTTGGGTGTTGGGTGTTGGGCATTAGTTATTTAGGATTTAGGATTTAGGATTTAGGAATTAGTGAATTACGATTCATTACACTTTACACTAAACATTAGGCATTAGGCACTAGGCATTAGAAAATTATGAATCATTAAACATTAGGTTTTAGGCATCAGGCACTATGTGCTGGTAATATGTTAAACCTGTTAAACTTTAAACTCAACGTCTAAACAGCGAAGCCCCCGATAGCTATCGGGATAAACTTCTCACCAGCGAAGCGACTAAACCTTTCGATTCACCGATTCACCAATTCACCGATTCACCATCAAAAAAATGCCATCCCATACGCCATTCTGGTATTCCGACAGTGTTGAGTTCTACAATTCAGCCGACCTTCAGCTGCCCGAAGCCGCGGATGCGATAGGTGAGATGCTTGACTTGAAAACCGAAGGCAATCAGCAGTTTATCCACAACTGGCGACGGCTGTTTCTTGTGCCGACACCCATCAGCTTCAGCGTGCGCACCGAGCCGTCGAAGGCGGTTGTCGGTTATGGGTTCAGCCTGAAAAACGCGCTTTTCCTGGCGGCGATGATTGCCATTGCGGCTGTTTTGGTCGGCATAAACAATTACAAGACAGCAACATATCTGCTTGCAGTGGCCGCGGTGGCCGTTGGATTTTGCACGGCATCAATTCAGAACTCATTCATTCGCAAGGCGATAGCCGATGCCATTTGTCTTCCTTCTTTCGAAGGCGAAGCGCAAGTGCAACATAATCAGATGGTTTGGATGGGCAATACCGATGTTTGTCCTGCCTGCGGCACACCGCGCACTACGGATTCCACTGAAATTTGTCAAAATTGTGGAATAAAATTGCCGTCGTTGAATCCAACGAAAGCGCGAAATAATAAATTTACACCTGAAAAAATTTAACGAATTATTGCATTTATCAGCAACAATATGAGAAAGATAGCAGCAAACGTGGTTTATCCGTGCATCGAAAAGCCAATCAAATTCGGACATTTGGTGGTTGACGACGACGGAACAATTCTCGACATTGTCGATACTGGCGGCAAACTGATTGAAGAAGAAGGACTTGAGTACCACAACGGCGTTCTGGTTCCTGGCTTCATTGTTAATTCAGTCAATGCCGATATGACCGAAAAAGGCGTTCGTATCCGTTTCCTTTCGGGTGTTCAAATCGATTACACCGAACCGAACCAACTGCCATTCAATACTAAAGAACTTGTTGTCAATCAAATGTTTGATATGCAGACCGACGGCGCATCTTTCGACGACGCTTTGGCCAATGCCACCATTGGTGCCGCCCGCACTCTTGGTATCGACAACGAGTACGGCTGCTTCAAAAAAGGCATCAAACCTGGCGTGGTTTTGCTCTATCCGTTCGATTTTGTCAACAGCAAAATGCGCCACGATACGCTGTCTAAGCGACTGGTATAAAGATATATGGGTGTGTAGAGACGCGGCGCGCCACGTCTCTACAATAGTTCCAACACCTAAAACCCGACACCCAACACCACAAACAATGACTCTCATCGCGCCGCTCGATTGGGGATTGGGACACGCAACCCGTTGTGTGCCAATAATCAACAAGTGTCTGGCTGAAGGCGAAACGGTCATTATTGCTGCCGACGGTGCTGCTGCGGCATTCCTGAAACAAGAATTTCCAAACCTTACGCATATCAGGCTGAAAGGCTGGCGGATGCGCTATTTCTGGCCGCTGCCGCTTGCTCTTGCGCTGCAAATGCCGTTTTTCGGCGTCAGCATCTTGCTGGAGCACTGGCGTTTGCAGCGGATTATCAAGCAAATGGGAGTGAGCCGCGTCATTTCCGACAACCGCTACGGCCTTTGGAGCCGCCGTGCCGACTGCACAATCATCACGCACCAACTCTACATTCAGTTGCCGCCCTGTCTGCGACTGTTCAAGAAGCCGCTGCACGCATTTACGGCCCGTCTGCTGCGCCGATTCGCCCACATCTGGGTTCCCGACTATGCCGATGCCCAAAAGTCGCTCTCTGGCGCGTTATCGCACGGCGGAGCTATGGATGCTGCGGTTGAATACATCGGGCCGCTCTCGCGCTTCTTGGCCGACTCAATGGACGAGCCGTCGCTGCCCGTGCCGCAGGTTCTGGTTGTGCTTTCGGGGCCCGGAAGGCAGAAAAAGATGTTTACAAAACGCATACTACGCCGCCTGAATGGTGTTGCAAAACGGATTCTTGTGGTGGGTGCCGAACCTAATCTAAAATATCAAATAACCAACGGTAATGCACTGGTTATAAACCATTTATCAACGCAAGAATTGAACAGTTTGCTCAAACTTGCGCCGCACGTTATCGCCCGCTCGGGCTACACAACCATAATGGATTTGCACCGCATCGGCCGCCGCGCCATTCTGTTCCCAACCAAAGGGCAATGGGAGCAGGAATATCTGGCAAAACGTTGGCGCAACGGGCAATAATTGTAGAAATCGCAGCCATTCGCACTCTGTTTTTCTATTTCATAATCAGTATATTACTTAATTTTTCGCATTGTTTAGTAAATGGTGCAAAAACATAGCGCCCGACGGCAACTTCCTAACACTTTTTTGCATTAATTTGTCGCAACTAATTGAACTTTTATGCAGAAACCTATACAAGACTTCTCGGTCGGCTACACAATGCTGAAGCACTACTCGAGATTTTTCGTCCGCAAGTTTTTCAAGACGACCACCATTGTCGGGCTCGACAACATTCCGAAAGACCGGCCGGTGATTATCACGCCCAACCATCAGGACACGCTGATGGACGCTCTTTGCATCATCTACAACGTGCACGGACGCGCTGTTTTTATGGCTCGCGCCGATATTTTCGGCAAATCGAAGCTGATAGCCAACACGCTGAGATTCTTGAAAATACTGCCGCTTTACCGCATCCGCGACGGCGTGAAGGAGCTGAAGAACAACGATGCGTCGTTTGAAGAAGCCGTGGGCGTGCTCGAAAGCCGTCAGAAACTGGTTGTTCTGCCCGAAGGCAGCCACGTGGGCGAGCGTCGTCTGCGCCAACTGAAGAAGGGCGTGGCCCGCATCGCCTTTATGGCCGAAGAGCGCAACAATTTTGAATTGGGGCTCGAGATTGTGCCCGCCGGACTCGACTACACGCACTACATCAACGTTGGCGCGCGGTTTATGGTGCAATACGGCAAGCCCATTCAGGTGGCCAAATACAAGGATTTGTACCACGAGAATCCGCAGAAGGCGATGGCCGCGCTGATGGACGAAATTCGTGCCGGAATGCTGCCGCTGATGCTCAATCTGGACAACGAAGCCGAGTACAAAACGCTTGAAACTCTGGACGATATCTACATCAACGACCTTTATCAGGGCCATCAGAGCCGCCGCAGTGTGAAACACACCGAGATACTTGCCAAAAAACAGCAGATGGGCGAGAAGCTGCTGGCTTTTGCTCTGTCGCAATCGGCTGAATACGAAAATATTAAGCAGTTGGCCGACGAGTTCCGCACATTGCTGAAAAAACTCAATCTGCGCCTTTGGGCGGTTGCCCGCGACAAGTATTCGGCCGTTGGAATCTTCTTGAGCCGCCTGCTGCAACTGGCTCTGCTGCCGGTTTTCGTGGCCGGATTCGTGCCTAACATTCTGCCGTTCGCGCTTCCAATGCGTTTTTCGCGCGGCATTAAAGACCCGCAGTTTTTGAGCTCGGTGCGGTTTGTGATTTCCGTGGTGCTGTTCCTTTTGTTCTACCTTATCTATTTGATACCGTTGCTAATACTGATGCCAAAATGGTGGATGGCGATTGTGACGCTGGTTGCGTTGCCCTATCTGGCCGCCTTGGCGTTCCGCTACTATGTGTGGTTCCGCAAAACAACGGCCCGCGCCCGCATCAACCGTATGCGCCGCCAAAAGAACGCCGACTGGCTGCGCCTGACCGAGTGCCGCGACGCCATTCTGAACGTGCTGCGGAAGATGTAAGCAGGTGAGTGTCAGTAACAAGTTGACAGACGGCGCAAAGATTACACCAACCGTTGCCGATAATCGGCGATAATGTGTACTTTTGACACAAAATTTAAAAAGGTGATGAGTGCTAATAAATCGGTTATAATTATTGCGGCGGTTTTTGTACTGTTCGCGCAAATGGCTGTTGGTCAGGACGAAACCACCAAGATTGCAAACAATAAGGTGAGCCTTAACGGCAAGGAATACTACCTTCACATTGTGCGTAAGGGCGAGACTCTGAGCGCAATCAGCCGCGCCTACGAAGTGCCCGTCGATTCGATTATCGCCGACAATCCGCAACTGACCTACCAAATCCATCCTGACCAATACATCAAAATCCGTGTCAAGAAGGAAGAAAAAATGCCCGAGAATTACAGCTATCACCTTGTCACTAAAGGCGATACGCCATACAACATCGCCAAGCGATATGGCATCAGCATCGACGAGCTCTACAAGAACAATCCGGGTGCCGAGCTTGGCATTAAAATCGGCGACAGGCTGAAAATCAAATCGATAGAAAAAGAAGAAACGGCTGTGGCCGAAGAGCAGCAAGCCGACACAACCTTCATACTTCACAAGGTTGCCAAGCAGGAAACATTGTTCGGCATAGCACGGCAGTACCAAACCACGCCGGCCGAGATTGAGAAGATGAATCCCGAAATTGTCGGGCGCTCAATCCAAGTTGACGAGATGCTGAAAGTACCTATTCAAAAGGCTGTGGCCGAAGAAGTTATCGAAGGCGATTTCGATTTTCATAAGGTTGAGAAGCAAGAGACACTTTACGGCATTGCCCGCTCTTACGGCTTGAAAGACAAGGATTTGCTGAAAATCAATCCAAGCCTGAAAAAACGCGGTCTGCAGGAAGGTGAGCTCATTCGCATCCCGAAAGGGGCACAAAAAGAGAACCAACCGCAAGTGGTTGAGACACAGCAGCCCGAACCGAAAGAGCCGGTGATTACCGAAGCCGAGCGCGAGCGCATTGAAGCCTACGAAGCCGACAACCGCAAGATGCACACCGTGCAGAATGCCCAACTCGACAAGTCGAAAACCTACAAAGTGGCTTTTTTCCTGCCGTTCTACCTGAATATGAACGACACCACAGGGTGGGGCGAGCACAACGGAAAAATCTACGCCCGCTCAAAGAGTTTTATTGAGTTCTACGCCGGCGCGATGTTGGCACTCAATGAGTTACGCAAGCAGGGCGTGTCGTTCGACGTGAAGGTCATCGACACCAAGGGCGACAGCGTTTACATCACTAACTATATGCGCACTCACGACCTTTCGGACTACAATATGTTCATCGGGCCGGCGCTCAACAGCGAGCTGCAGGTGGTTGGCGACTATGCGTGGGAGCACCAAATCAACATTGTGTCGCCGCTGTCGGTCAAGAGCTCGTTCATCGACCACAATCCCTACGCGTTTCAGGTTTGCCCCACGCTCGACATTCAGATGAAGTATATGGCCGAATTCCTGAATCAGATTGATACAAAGAACTTTATCGTTATCCATAACGGCGATTCGCAGGAGCAGGATTTCATTTCGGAATTCAAGCGCCAACTCTACGCGTCAATCAAGAACGACAACTTCGACCAAGTGCGCTACAACGAGTATTACTACTACACGAGCGGCGACATCCTGAGCAGCGCGTTCATCAAGGGTAAGGAGAACATTGTCATCATCCCGTCGACCGACCGCGCGTTTGTGACCGATGTCATCGGAAAGCTCAACGGCTACTCGTATGAGTACAACGTGACGCTGTTCGGGCAGCCGCGTTGGGAGCGGTTCGAGAGCATCGACATCGACAATTTCCACAACACCAACACGCACTATCTGTCGAACTCGTACATTGACTACAAGAAGCCCGAAATCATTGATTTTGTGCGCAACTACCGCAACATTATGAACGTTGAGCCCGACCGTATGGCCTTCCAGGGCTACGACATCACGCTGTTTTTCTGCTCGGCGCTGAACAAGTTCGGCCACGACTTCCGCCACTACATTATGTTCCATCAGGCGCCGCTGCTGCAAACCGAGTTCAACTTTGTGCCCTATTCCGACCAGGGCGGCTACCAGAACACTTCAATCTACATTCTCGATTACGCGAAAGACTACACTATCAAAAAGGTGGGGACTTATCCGGAAAAATAGAAGGGAAACGTTAGTGTCGGGTAATTATCTTTCAAATCGCAAGCTTCTATAAATTCTTAATTCACAACATAAAAAAGCCCAACAGCACAGTGCTGTTGGGCTTTTTTATTGGTCACACGCGCCGCGTCCTTTCATCGGTCGTGGCACGCCGCGTTCCTACTTAAACAACTCTTTGGCTGTCAGTTCAAGGTAGTCGCGGCAGTTCATCCAGGTGTGGCCGCCGCCTGGGTTGTAGAATGTGTGTTTCAGGTTCTGGTCGGTCAGATATTTGTCAAGGCCGCGCGAAGCTTGAATCAGGAAATCTTCGGTGCCAGTGCCCAGGAACATAAATTTCAGTTTTTTCTGAAGGTCGGCAATGGGGGCGTAGGTGCCGTTCTGGAAGTTTGTCTCATACTCGTTGCCGAAGATTGCTGGAGCAAAAGCGGCCACATAGTGGAACTTGTCGGGATTGCCGAAGCCTGCGGCCAAAGTCTGGCGTCCGCCTAACGAGAAGCCTGCAATGGCGCGGTTGTCGGCATCGGTAAGCACATTGTAGTTAGCTTCGATAAACGGCACCACTTCGTCAATAAACTCGCTGGTAGTCAGTTTGGTATCCATCGCGTTATAAGCCTGCGCCTTGCCTTGAGCAATCATCTCGGGGTATGGGTTGGCGTATGGCATCACCACAATCATTCGTTTGGCTTCGCCTTTGGCAATCAGATTGTCGAGAATGTTGTTCATCTGGCCAACTTTAAACCAAGTCTCGTAGGTGTCGGTCATACCATGGATAAGGTAGAGAACGGGCAGTTTTTCCTTGCCGTTAGGCTCGTAACCTGCTGGTGTGTAAACGCATAGCGGGCGCTCGATGCCGCAGGTTTTTGAGTTGTAGTAACGATACGAAACCTTGCCGTGCGGCACATCCTGAATGTCCTGAACTGATGGTGCTTCGCCACGAACATCGACAAGGCTGTATTTGAAGCCTTCGTTGGGGAACATATGCATATTGTTGGGGTCGGCAACCTGTGTGCCATCAATTTGGAATGCATACGGATAAATGTCTGGCACATCGGGTTTTACGGTGATTGACCAAACGCCTTTATCGTTCTTTTCCATTGGTTTTGTGCCGTTGAACATCTGGCATTCCAACTCAACTTTTTCGGCGTTCGGGGCCAGGCAGCGGAACGTTACGGTGCCGTCGGGGTTGTACTCTGGCGATTTGACGCCAGCAGGGAACAGATTGGCCATCAGAGCGGGGGTAAGGCGCGACTCTTCACCGCCAGCGGCCGAAGCCAGACGCACTTTCTCGGCTTCTTCAAGGCTCATACCTTTCTCTGCGTCAATCACTTTCTGGTCTTGGAACAACAGACGGAACGACTTGTCGAGCCAGTAGCGGGCGTTCATCCAGGTGTGTCCGAACTTGTCGTAAGTGAATTCCTTTATGTTCTTAATACCGTTTTTGTCGAGCAGGTTCATCAGGTCCTTCGAGTTTCCGTAAAGGAAGTCATCAGTGCCGATTCCCGACCAGAAAAGGTGGATTTTGGCGTTCACAGCGGCGGCATCGTCGAATTGACCTGGACGAATCTGCGTGAACGAACTGTAAGAGCACAGGTACGAGAACTTGTCGAGATTGGCCAGACCGATTGACAGGCCTTGGTTTCCGCCGCGCGAGAATCCGCCGATACCGCGGTGGTCGGCATCGTTGATGGTGCGGTAGTTCTTCTCAATAAACGGCATCAGCACTTCAACAAAATCCTTGTTGAAATTGTAGCCGCCGAACATACCGAAACCGCCCATTCCGCCGCCCTGCGGTGCTGGCTGGCGCTCGGTTTTGAGCAGAGTGGGGTTGCCGTAGGGCAGAACAAGAATCATCTCTTTGGCCTTGCCTTCGGCAATCAGGTTGTCGAGAATCAGGTTCATTTTGCCAACCTTGAAATAGACTTCTTCGGTGTCGGTGGTGCCGCTGATAAGGTACATCACAGGGTACGATTTGTTTGGATTCTTGTCGTAAAACGGTGGTGTATAGACGATTACAGGAATAAACATTCCCAACTCGGGCGACCAATAGTTCAAGTAGTCAACGCTGCCGTGGGGCACGTCTTTCAGCGCGTGAATCAGATTGCCGTCGCCGCGCATATCGAGCAGGCTGTTTTTGAAGGTCTCGTTTGGGAACCAATCGGCGCATTGCGGGTCCATAACGCTAATGCCGTCAACGGTGTAATGGTAGGGGTAGATGTCGGGGGCGGCAGGGCCGACAGTGGCGGTCCACAGGCCGTTCTCGCCTTTGGTCATCACGACGTCGCCGCCAAATTGAGTCCAAACCTTCACTTCTTTTGCGTTGCGGTTCTGATAGTTGAATGTCACGGTGTTGTCAGCGTTGACAACTGGCGATTTAACCTGTTGGAACCGTCCGCCACCTGGTTGCGCCGTGGCTTGCAGTGCTAGCGCGCCAATGGCGAGCACTAAAGCCGATTTTTTCTGAAAAATGTTCATAATTCTAAAAGCTTTGTTATTAGAGTATTAGTTTATTGTAAATAAATCATTTAGTCCATCAAATGGATTTTTGTTTCTTGCACATATATCGTGTTTTGGCGTTAAAATCGCGGCCAACACAATTAAAAATATGCCGCAATGTATTAAAATCGGCGACACAAACGCAAATTGAAAACGATGACTATGACAATAACGATGACAAAGTCTGTGTCTGTAACGATTATCACACTGCGGCACACACTCAATCCCGCTTTCGTTTCCATCAATTATCCATTACGTAAAACCCATATTGAAATCACGTGAAAAACGTGTATTTTTGCACCCCGATAAAATTCACGCAGTATGAATCCGCAAGCACAGAATTTGAACGAGATTATCGCCGCAAAAAACAAGGCGGTATTTGATTTGTTGTCAGAACGGGGCAAGAACATTTTCTTCCCGAAGAAGGGCATTTTGGGGCAGGGCGCCGAAGCCAAAGGCACCCGCATCAACGCCACCATCGGCACGGCCATTGAAGACGACGGCTCGCCGATGCACCTTGAAAGCATCAGCTCGAAGCTGGGCATCGCGGCCGACAAGGCGTTCCTTTACGCACCAAGCTTCGGCCGTCCCGACATCCGCAAACGCTGGCAGGCAATGATTGCCGAGAAGAATCCGCGTCTGAAGGGCGTCACCATCAGTCTGCCCATCGCTACAAACGCGCTCACTCACGGCATCAGTATGGCTGGATATATGTTCCTGAACGACGGACAAGAGATTCTGGTTCCGAACCTTTATTGGGGCAACTACAATCTGGCTTTGAGCAACGCTTACGGCGCAAAAATCACATCGTATAACTTGTTTGATGGCGATAAGATGGACATTGCGTCGCTCTCTGCCGCTCTGTTGGCCGATGGCGACAAGAAGGTGCTTCTGCTCAACTTTCCGAACAACCCGACGGGCTACTCGCTGCGCACCGACGAGATGCAGGCTCTGGTTACAGCCATCAAGAACGCTGCCGAGAAGGGCAAGAAAATCGCTGTCATCTGCGACGACGCTTACTTCGGACTAGTTTATGAAGATGGTGTCGACCGTCAGTCACCGTTTGCTTATCTGGCTGATTTGCACGAGAATGTGCTTGCTGTTAAAGTCGATGGCCCGACAAAAGAAGACTATGTTTGGGGCTTCCGTGTTGGTTTCATCACTTACGCTGTGAAGGGTGGCGACGCTCAACTCTACGAAGCGCTTGAAAACAAGACTGCAGGCGCCGTGCGTGGCAATATCTCGAATGCAAGCAACCTTTCGCAATCGCTTTTGGTTCAGGCATTTGAATCACCGACATACGCTGCCGAAAAGAAAGCCAAACTCGATATTATGCAGGCTCGCTACAACGCCGTGCGCAACACTTTGAGCGACCCGAAATATGCACCGTATTTCAAGGCTCTGCCTTACAATTCGGGCTATTTTATGTGCATCAAGCCCGCCGACGGAATCGATGCCGAGAAGGTTCGTCTGCTGCTCATTGAGAAGCACAGCATTGGCACCATCAATATCAACGGGCTCATCCGCATCGCCTTCTCGGCCGTTGCCGAAAAAGACATCCGCCCGATGTTCGATGGCATTCTGGCTACTTGCAAGGAAGTGTCAGGAAAGTAAGATATTAGTTGACAACCATTGGGTTGCATCAAAATAAAAAAGCGGAATCTCACGATTCCGCTTTTTTGTTAATATCAGATTGTGTAACTATTTCCGATTCAAATACCATTCCACAGTTTTCAAAATTCCGCTTTCGAAATTTTCGTCGGCACGCCAGCCAAGTTCCTTCTCAATTTTTGTGGCGTCGATGGCGTAACGACGGTCGTGGCCGGCACGGTCTTTCACAAAGGTAATCAACTCTTTATACGATTTTCCATTAGTGCGTGGGCGTTGGTCGTCGAGAATGGTGCAGATAGTATCAACAATCTGCAGGTTGGTGCGCTCGTTGCGACCGCCAATGTTGTAAGTCTCGCCCGCTTTGCCGCGATGGTAGATAAGGTCGATTCCGGCACAGTGGTCAATCACATACAACCAGTCGCGGATGTTCTTTCCGTCGCCATAAATTGGGATATTTTCGCCAGCCAGCGCCTTACGGATGATGGTAGGGATCAACTTCTCGTTGTGTTGTTTCGGCCCGTAATTATTTGAGCAATTGCTTGTTGTGACATTCATCCCGTAGGTGTGGTGATATGCACGCACAATCAAGTCGGAACTTGCTTTGGCCGCCGAATATGGGCTGTTTGGCGCATACGGTGTTGTTTCGGTGAAGAAACCCGTCTCACCCAACGTGCCGTAAACCTCATCGGTCGAGATATGGTGGAAACGACAACCCTCATAGTCTTTTTTGTACTTGAAAGGCGCATCCATCCAGTATTTGCGGGCCACGTCGAGCAATGTGAACGTACCGTTTATATTAGTCTTGATAAAGATTTCAGGACCGTTGATTGAGTTGTCGACGTGCGACTCGGCGGCAAAGTGAATCACACCGCGGAAATCGTATTGACGGAACAGATACTCAACAAGTTCGCGGTTGCAGATATCGCCCTGAACAAACGTGTACTGGTCGCTGTCCTCAACCTCCGACAAGTTGGCAAGATTGCCGGCATATGTCAGTTTGTCAAGGTTAATAATGTGATAATCAGAATGTTTCTCAATAAAATAAGGAATAAAGTTCGAACCGATAAATCCGGCTCCACCTGTTACTAAAATCGATACGCTCATATTTTAATATAATTTATCCGTAAAGTTAAATAAATCAGCGTCTTTCAAATTGACAGCCGCCAAATCCTTGTCCGACAAATTTAATTCAAAATTCACTTTCGGCCATTGAATATTTAAGTCGGGGTCGTCGAAGCGGATACCGCGCTCGCTGGCCTTATTGTAGTAATTATCACATTTATAGACAAATGTGGCGTGTTCGCTCAAAACCAGGAATCCGTGCGCAAATCCACGCGGAATGAAGAACTGACGCTTGTTCTCGGCGCTCAGCACAACTCCTACGTACTTGCCAAACGTTGGCGAGCCGCGACGTATATCCACGGCCACGTCGAACACTTCGCCCTCAATCACGCGCACAAGTTTCGACTGCGAGTAAGGGTGCATTTGATAGTGCAGGCCGCGCAATACCCCGCCTGTCGAAGACGATTCATTATCTTGAATAAACCGTGTATTGCGCACATTTTCAATAAATTGATTCTCACGAAATGTCTCGCAGAAATATCCTCGGCGGTCACCGAAAATCTGCGGTTCCATTATCACAACTCCGTCAATATCAGTCTTTATAAAGTTCATTGCATTATATCTTGTTGTTAACCAACTTCATAAGGTATTGGCCGTAATCGTTTTTCATCAGCGGCTTGGCAAGTTCGGCCAGTTGCTCACGGGTAATGAATCCGCGCTTGAAAGCGATTTCTTCGGGGCAACTAACCATCAGGCCAGTGCGTTTTTGCAGCGTCTCGACAAAGTTGCTGGCCTCAATCAGACTGCTGTAGGTGCCAGTGTCGAGCCAGGCGAAGCCGCGGCCCATAAGTTCCATTTGCAGACTGCCGCGATTCAGATATTCCTGATTTACAGTGGTTATCTCCAACTCGCCACGCGCCGACGGCTTAATGTTTTTGGCAATCTCAACCACGCTGTTCGGGTAGAAATAGAGCCCCACCACAGCATAATTCGACTTCGGTTCTTTCGGTTTTTCCTCAATCGAAATCACCTTGCCAGTACTATCGAATTCGGCCACTCCGTAACGCTCGGGGTCGTTCACATAATAACCGAAAACCGTTGCCTTGCCTTGTTCTTCAACGTTTCGGCGGGCGTCAGCCAAGTGGTTCGGCAGACCGTGACCATAGAAAATATTGTCGCCTAAAACAAGGCAAACCGAGTCATTTCCAATGAATTTCTCGCCAATGATAAACGCCTGCGCCAGTCCGTCGGGCGAAGGCTGCTCGGCATACTCAATGTTGATACCCCACTCATTGCCACTGCCCAGCAAACGTTTAAAGCCAGGCAGGTCGTGCGGTGTCGAAATCACCAGAATATCTTTGATTCCAGCCAGCATAAGCACCGTCAACGGATAATAAATCATTGGTTTGTCGTATATGGGCAGCAACTGCTTTGATACTCCTTTAGTGATTGGAAATAAGCGAGTTCCGCTACCGCCTGCAAGAACAATTCCTTTCATATTTAACGAGTTATAAGTTTTTAAGTTTTAAGTTTCAAGATGCAAACTTAATAGTTTTCGTTTAAGTTTTCGTTATCGTTTACGTTTCAGCAAATCGGGGTGGAAATCGCCGACCAAACCAACTGGTGTTGCATTGCGGATTTGGTGGGCAATCTCAATCGACGGAAGTGCGTCATCAAGGCCGAAGCCTTTGCCTGCTAGAATATTACGGTATGTTTCGGTGTGTAGTTCGGTGAAACCAGTGCTGAACTCAAACTCCTCACCATCAATCAAGATGGTACGGAAAGTTCGTTTCCCTGCAGCCTTCACTTCATCGGGAATGTCGTTGTAATCGATACTCAAGAACCAACGCACACGAGCATTTTTCAGTCTCAAAAATCCTGCCGCGTGATACGCATCGCGCTCGTGCACAATATTTTCCTGCACAGGTCCGAAAATCCACGTCAGCATATCGAAGAAGTGAATGCCAATGTTGGTGGCCACTCCACCCGACTTGCTCTCATCGCCTTTCCACGAGTAGTGATACCATTTACCGCGGCTTGTAAAATACCGCAAATCAATATCATACACCTTATTTGGGTCGCCAGCGTCAATTTTCTTTTTCAAGTCAATAATCGATTGGTGAAGCCTCAACTGCAAAATGTTATACACTTTTTTGCCAGTTTCCTTCTCGTAATCCTTCAGCGCCTCAACGTTCCACGGATTGAGCACAAGCGGCTTCTCGCAAATGGCATCAGCCCCCTGACGCAACGCAAATCGGATATGTGAATCGTGCAAATAGTTTGGTGTACAAATACTTACATAATCAATAGGAGTTCCATTGCGTTTCAATTTATATATGTGGCGGTCGAAACGCTCAAATTCAGTAAAGAAATCGGCGTCAGGAAAATAACTGTCCATTATGCCCACACTATCGAATTTATCCAAAGCGGCAACCAACAGATTATCAGTATCTTTGATAGCCTTCAGGTGCCTAACAGCGATATATCCGGCAGCGCCTATCAGTGCAAAGTTTTTCATTGCGTTTATCCTTTTCTGACCACAAATTTATTTTATTTATAGGTGTCTGCAAATAATTATGAGTCGTCTTTGCTCAAACACAATCACAGAATCTCCTTCACTTCACCGTCTTCCTGCTTATACCGTTTTCCACTTTCGGGGCAAGTGGCAATGCCTTGAGCGTCGAATTTCAGTTTGTGGCCATACTCGCTAACCCAGCCAGTCTGCCGGGCGGGATTGCCAACCACAAGTGCGTAGGGTTTAACGTCTTTGGTCACCACGGCGCCCGCACCAATCAAGGCATAGCGGCCAATAGTATGGCCACAGACAATGGTTGCGTTTGCGCCTATCGACGCGCCACGCTGCACAAGCGTCGGGCGGTATTGGTCTTTGCGGGCAATGGCGCTGCGCGGGTTAATCACATTGGTGAACACCGCCGAAGGGCCGAGAAAAACATCATCCTCGCACGTCACGCCAGTGTAAACCGACACGTTGTTCTGCACCTTCACATTGTTGCCCAGCACCACCTGCGGCGAGATTACCACGTTCTGCCCAATGTTGCAGTTTTGGCCGATAGTGCAGCCGCTCATAATGTGCGAGAAGTGCCAAATCTTTGTGCCACTGCCAATTGTGCAGCCTTCATCGATAATCGCAGATTCGTGTGCAAAAAAGCCGTTGTCGCTCATAATTCTATTTCTTAACACAAACTAAAAACGCAAACACAAACAAAATTTTTCAACCGAAAAACTCCTTCACCGCCGTCGTAATCCGCTCAATCTGCTCGTCTTCTAGTTCGGTGTGCATTGGTAACGAAAGCACCTCGCCCGATATTGCTTCCGATATTGGAAAGTTATCATTTTCAGTCACATAAGGCGCAAATGCTTTTTGCAGATGCAGCGGAATCGGGTAATATACCATATTCGGAATGCCCTGCTCGTCAAGGTGGCGTTTCAGTGCGTCACGACGGCCGTTTTTCACTTTCAGCGTGTACTGATGGAAAATGTGATTGGTAAATGCAGCCGTTGCAGGTGTTTCAATATCAGATATTTCCGACAATGCGGCGTTGTATTTCTCCGCAGCGGTGCGTCGGGCCTGATTATACTCATCAAGATGCGGAAGTTTCACGCGCAGAATGGCAGCCTGAATGGTGTCCAGACGCGAGTTGACGCCAATCTGGTCGTGGTGGTAGCGCACCTTCATTCCGTGGTTGGTCAGGCTGCGGATTTGCCCGGCAAGCGCGTCATCGTTAGTGAAGAGCGCACCGCCATCGCCGTAGCAGCCAAGGTTTTTCGACGGGAAAAACGATGTGCAGCCAATGTTGCCAATGGTACCCGCCTTTTTTGTCGAGCCGTTGCTAAAGCGGTATTCTGCGCCAAGAGCCTGCGCTGTGTCCTCAACCACATACAGATTGTGTTTTGCGGCTATTTCCATAATCGCCTCCATATTGGCGCACTGCCCAAACAAATGAACTGGCACAATGACTTTTGTACGCGACGTGATGGCCTTTTCAACCTTCTCAACATCAATATTAAACGTTTTCTCATCGACATCAACCAAAACCGGTTTGAGCCCAAGCAAAGCAATCACCTCAACGGTTGCGATGAACGTAAAATCAGTGGTTATCACCTCGTCGCCGGGCTTCAGGCCGAGAGCCATAAGCGCCACTTGCAGAGCGTCGGTGCCATTGCCGCAAGCAACAACGTGCTTCACGTTCAGATACTGCGCCAATTCCTGCTCAAATGCCTTAACCTCAGCACCTTTCACAAATTGACAACTGTCTATCACGCCCTGTATTGCGCTGTCAATCTGCGGCTTAATCCGCAGGTATTGACTCTTTAAATCGACCATCTGCAATGGTTTCATTTCTGTAAAGGTTTAAAGTTTAACAAGTTGAAACGCTTCGCTGTTGAATTTATTTTAAAAGCCAAGAGCCGACTTTAATCGGCTCTAGCTTATAGCAATTAAAAATCTGCGAAAATCAGTTAAATCTGTGTCATCTGCGTTCAAATAACACTTTCGCCTACTTCGCGTAACTTACGGCGCGGGTCTCGCGGATGACTGTGATGCGAATCTGTCCCGGATAGGTCATCTCGTCCTGAATCTTCTTGGCAATGTCGAACGAGAGTGACTCGGCCTCGGCATCGCTCACCTTCTCGCTGCCCACAATCACGCGCAACTCGCGGCCCGCCTGAATTGCGTAGGTCTTGAGTACGCCAGGGTACGAAAGCGCCAAATCCTCGAGTTCCTTCAGACGCTTGATGTACGACTCCACGACCTCGCGGCGTGCGCCAGGGCGTGCACCCGAGATAGCGTCGCAAATCTGAACAATCGGGGCAATCAGCGTCGACATCTCCACCTCGTCGTGGTGGGCGCCAATGGCATTGCAGATATCAGGTTTCTCCTTGTATTTTTCGGCAAGGTTCATACCCAGAATTGCGTGCGGCAACTCCGGCTCGTCGTCAGGCACTTTGCCGATATCGTGAAGCAAGCCAGCACGTTTGGCGGCCTTTGCGTTCAAGCCGAGTTCCGAAGCCATAATGGCTGCCAGATTGGCCACCTCGCGCGAGTGCTGAAGCAGGTTCTGACCGTACGATGAGCGGTATTTCATTTTACCGATGAGTCGGATAAGTTCGGGGTGCAGACCGTGAATGCCAAGGTCGATGGCGGTGCGTTTACCGGTCTCAATCATCTCCTCCTCAACCATTTTCTGCGTTTTTGCAACGATTTCTTCGATGCGTGCAGGGTGGATACGTCCGTCAGTTACGAGTTGATGCAGAGCCAGACGGGCAACCTCGCGGCGAACCGGGTCGAAAGCCGAAAGAATGATGGCCTCCGGTGTGTCGTCAACAATAATCTCGACACCCGTGGCAGCCTCCAACGCCCTGATGTTACGACCCTCACGACCAATGATGCGGCCTTTTATGTCGTCGTTCTCAATATGGAAGACGGTAACCGAATTCTCGATGGCCTGCTCCGAAGCAACGCGCTGAATGGTTTGCAGAATAATGCGTTTAGCCTCTTTGTTGGCCGACAAACGGGCCTCGTCCATAATCTCATTGATTTCCGACATTGCCTGTGTGCGTGCCTCGGCCTTGAGCGAATCCATCAGTTGAGCCTTTGCGTCCTCAACCGAAAGTCCCGAAATAGACTCCAATTGGTCAACCTGTTGTTTGTGAAGTTTTTCGAGTTCTTCGTTCTTTCTTTCAACAATTTCGAGTTGAGAGTTCAGTTTTTCCTTGACGGCGTCAACCTCGTTTTTCTTACGGTTGTACTCCTCAATCTGATGATTGATGCCGGCTTCCTTTTGTTTAAGTTTGTTTTCGGCGGCGGCAAGTTTGCTGTTGCGCTCGTTAATCACCTTCTCGTGCTCAGCCTTCAGTTGCAGAAACTTCTCCTTAGCCTGCAATGCCTTCTCTTTCTTTATCATTTCTGCCTCAGCCTCAGCATCTTGCACCAGCTGTTTTGTTTTTTTCTTCAATGCAACCTTCAGCACTATAAAGGTTATCAAACCTCCTGCTATTGCTGCCACGATTGCAACTACCAATAATGTTTTGTCCATATATTTATTGTGTTATATAATAAAAAAACCGCACCGGAATGTCTTTGTGAAAACTCCTATAATGATATAGGCGGGATTGCGGCGACTGTTTCTTACTTCCACTGAACCAAATGGTTACGCCTTGCGGCGTTGAGGCCTGTCTTACGCAGAAATAAACGCAACCCCTAAGATTTTAGTGTTGAGTTTCCCAAACTATTCCAAACCGGTGCGGGTATAAATTTCGGTTTTTATATGTTAAAGAACGTCTTGTTATCAATCATTTAGCAATTCCGACAGTTGGCTGTCGAGTTTGCCTAATTCTTCAATAACCGGCTGGACTTCGAAGTGCTCCTCACTCTCCACAACTCGCGTTGCGAACTGAAGCGCCACCATCGCAAGAAAATCCTGACCGTCTTTACTGTTATACACTTGCCTGTATTGGGCAATTGTATCGTTTATCTTTTTTGCAGCCTTCCTTATTTTCTCCTCATCGTTGCGATTGATTCTGATAGGATAATTCCTGTCACAAATGCCAACGTTTATAGTAAATTCGCCATCCATTTTAAAATCAATCTTTTATCGGTTCAATAGGGCGATGCAATTGTCAATCTCCCGCACTATTTTATTTATCTTGTTTTTGGCCTCTTGCGGGTCGTTGCCGCTAGCCGCCAAAAATGTATTCGCCAATTGTTGTGTATTTTGTTCTTTCCTGTTGTTATCCAATTCTTTATCTTTCTCTTCCAATTTCTGTCGAAGTTCGGCATTCTCACCAGCCAGACGCGCATTCTCAGCCTTCAGCCCGTTGTATTTCTCAACGAGCGCCGCGAATTTGCTTTTAAATGAGTCGATAAGTTGCTCGGTCTCCATCTGACAAAAATTTCCTACAAATTTAGCATTGGTTTCGTTTTTTACAAACGAAAATATTGCCACACTCCAACAAAATTAGCGTAATGTTTGGTATGCAAGCAGATAATTTTATTCTGTGCACGCGGCAAAGTCCTGCTGCAAGGCCAACCCATCCGCGCATTCCGACAGTTTTTTCTGTATGACTGTCAAGCCGATTCGCAGATATTCCGCCCTGATTTTTCTTCAACAAAGCACGAACGGCGACTTCCAACGAACGGATAAAAGATTTTTCGGCAAAACGTTGAATTTACAGTTCACACCTTTACTTTTGCATAAAACTGAATTTATGGAAAGCATAACCGACACTGCCGTCAGTCTTTTGAAACGGATGATTGCCACACCGTCAGTCAGCGGCGACGAGAAAAACGTTGCGGACATTGTGGCCAATGAGTTTGCCAGCCGCTACTACCAACCTGAGCGGGTTGGCAACAACCTGATTGTGCGTTGCCACGATTTTACCGACGGCCGCCCGACGCTTATGCTCAACTCGCACTTGGACACCGTGAAGCCGGCGCAGGGCTGGGCATCTGACCCCTACTCGCCTGTTGAACAGGACGGCAACCTTATCGGACTTGGCAGCAACGATGCCGGAGCAAGTCTTGTCTCGCTGCTGGCCGCCTTTCTGGCTACCGACAACACCGGCCTGCCCTACAACCGATTGTTTGTAGCCTCGGCCGAAGAAGAGATTTCGGGACCTAACGGAATGTATCTTGTTCTGCCCCAGCTAAAAACGATGGTTACTGCCGGAATTGTGGGCGAGCCAACCGGAATGAAGATGGCCATTGCCGAAAAAGGCCTTCTGGTGCTCGACTGCGAAGCCGAAGGCAAGACCGGCCACGCCGCACGCGCCGACGGCATCAACGCCATCAGCATTGCAATGAAGGACATTGAATGGCTGCACACGTATCAATTTCCCGAAAAAAGCCCGCTGCTGGGCAACGTGAAAATGACCGTTACGCAGATTCAGGCCGGCACGCAGCACAACGTGATTCCCGCCTCGTGCAAGTTTGTTGTTGACGTTCGTACAACCGAAAAATACAGCAACCGCCAAACGTGGGACATCATTCAGCAGAACATCAAATCGGTGGCCACACCTCGCTCGCTGAATAAAAACGCATCGGCCATCGACGAGCGGCACCCCATTGTAAAAGCCGCACGCACACTTGGCATCGAAACGTTCTTCTCGCCCACCACGTCGGACCAGGCTGTCATCAGCGGCGCCTTCCCCACGGTGAAAATGGGCCCCGGCGACTCGGCACGCTCGCACACTGCCAACGAATTCATCGCCTTGAGCGAGATTGAAAACGGAATTGAAGGATATGTTGAGCTGCTGAAAGAGATTGTGTTTTAGTCCGGTTATATGCTATCGCTCAGCGACTTAGGCTTAATAGGCCTATTCATCGGCAATTTTCTGGCAGCTACAATTGTGCCTTTCAGTTCCGACGCGCTTTACATTGGAGCGCTGGCGGCTATGGGGCGGCCTTGGGAGTGCTTTATTGTGGCAACCGCCGGCAACTGGCTGAGCAGCGTTGCAACATACTACTGCGGACTGATTGCAAAATGGGAATGGCTTGAGAGGACGTTTCGCATTGAGCCACAAACCATTGCACGGCAAAAACCGAAAATCGACCGATTCGGCACGTGGCTCGCTCTGCTGGCGTGGGTTCCGTTTATCGGCGATGTGCTGGTGCTGGCTCTCGGATTCTACCGCACGCCCAAACTGCCAACATTCATCCTGCTGCTCATCGGCAAGGCCGGACGGTTCCTCGTTTGGACAGCACTAATTATTCATTGATTGCACGCGCAAAATCAACCAAAATAAATCTGCCGTCCGTTTTCGTTTTTTTCTTACGTTTACGATATTCGAAAAAGGAAGAATCTAACTATATAAATATTTGATTATGAGCTTATACGAGAAAGTCGAAAACGACATCAAAGCCGCAATGCTGGCTAAAGAGAAAGAGAAACTTGAGGCCTTGAGAGCCATCAAAGCCGCATTCCTGTTGGCAAAAACCGAGAAGGGCG
>JAEEGJ010010331.1_pt1 | contig 24393 bp, 19 predicted proteins | sample 8958761 | NCBI WGS metagenome assembly JAEEGJ01 (sample SAMN16246546, study PRJNA631951) | gut metagenome | biome: gut microbiome; feature: rumen; material: RS-attached | host: Bos | place: Iran: Karaj | collected 2018-10 | reverse complement strand
CGCAGGAGGCACTGTCAAGCCCGCCAAGCATGTTCAGCAGTGTACTCTTTCCGGAGCCTGAAGGGCCGAGAATGACCACCATCTCCCCTTCATCAATGGTCAGGTTAACGTCTCTTAAGACCTCGTTGGCAACTGAACCCGTTATGTAAGTTTTACCCACATTTTGCAGATTGATAAGTACACCCATTTTTATCTCCGGCCGCACTAAGCGCGCAGCTCCATTCAGTTTCCTGTCAGAGCATCGTTACTCTATTTCTGCCTGTTGCCTTAGAGTTATACATAGCTCTGTCCATGCGGTCAAAAACATCCTCAAAGGAATCACTATTGTTTAACCGGCTGAGGCCAATGGAGCAGGTAATGTGACCTGCCTCTCCAAAATCTGCTTCCGCAACGGTCTTTCTCAATTTTTCTGCAAAGCCAACGGCTTCATCATCTGTCATATCCTTAAGTATAATAACAAATTCCTCGCCGCCCCAGCGTCCCAGAGACACATTCTTTCCTGTAATGAATGTCTTTAGATGCCCGGCCAGGATCTTCAAAGATTCATCACCTACAGCATGTCCATAGGTGTCGTTGATCCTCTTGAAATTGTCCATATCGATCATCATGAGAGTTATGGGCTCTCCGCCCTTTTTGAACATTTCGATGGCGTTGAAAATCTCCGCCTTAATACCTCCATGATTAAGCAGCCCTGTCAGCGGATCAGTCAGGGCAAGTTCTTCATATTTCTTTATGGCAGCCTCGCGTTCCTGGACATCTTCGTTGATATCCTGGACCATGAAGACAAATCTGAAGTCGTCTTCATTGATGGTTTGCGCTCTGCTGAAGATCAGCTTGACCCAGATGTAGACTCCCTCAAGATTCTTCATCATACACTCAAATGAGGTCGTATCCCCAGGTTTGAGGGTTGCCTTTAAGTATTCGGGATCCGTGAACTTCATGAATTCCTCCTGCTTCTCAGGCTGTATCATGTTAACCGTCACCGGCCTCCACTGGGAGTAGCTTATATGGGATTTTACTGTGTCATCAGATATCTCTGTCACGCTTATGCTGCTGGTTGTGTCATTTATCAGGTCCACAAACATCGAGAACAGATAGGTGTTCTGGATGGTCTTCACCTTTCTGGTGGTAATGAACTCTTCTATATATTCTTCATCATCAAGGGCATTCATAACAAAGACATACTTGTCTATATCCTTGATGGGATAGACATTCATCTGAATAACACTGGGCTTTTCACTTCCCTTCGGAAAAACCTTTAACCTTCGGCTGTATTTCCCGGAGAACACACCGTAGTATGAAATAAAGGCCTTGTAGTCCTCAATTATCTCCACCTTGGCATCATTCATATGGAACCACAGCTTCTCGATGAGGTTCTTATAATCCCCTGTCTCTTCAAGCAGGTTCACAAACAGGCCTCTTAATACAATTGCTCTGTACTTGTTGGTGATGGTGTCCACCACGACAATTGCATCGACATTCTCGTTTATGAATGCCACCATATCCTCTGAAGTATATTGGTCAAGTGCTTTGTTTAACATAATGTATTCCCCTTTGTTCTATCGCTTCACTCAGCCGACCGTAGTTTTACGAGGTATAGCGTGAACAACGCTGCCGCAAAGACTATTCCTGCCGGGTAGCTGCCGGATGCAGAAAGTCTGAATCCCTCTTTTGCCATAAGGATGTAGGTAAGGCTGACTGCCGACATGAACGTAGCCGGGATCGCAGCTATCAGCGATTTGTATTTATTAGTGCTCTCCTTCATGAGATATGCCGCAGAGGTCCACAGGGATATCATGGCCAGTGTCTGGTTGGACCATGAAAAATATCTCCACAGCACATTGAAATCCAGCTGTGTAAGGACTGCGCCCGCTGCCAGAAGAGGCAGAGTAATGATAAGTCTGTTCTTTATGACCTTCTGGTCAAGGTTTGTTATCTCAGCAAGGATAAGTCTCGCGCTTCTAAAGGCCGTATCTCCTGAAGTTATGGGGCATACCACAACTCCGATGACCGCCAGGATTCCTCCGATACCACCCAGCATGGTGTTGGAAATCTCATAAACCGTCCCGGACTGCCCAAGATCGGTGATTGCAGCGTTCAAAAGCTCAGTAGTTCCGTAGAATGCCACACCTGCTGCCGCCCATACAAGAGCGATGACAGATTCTGCTATCATGGCACCATAGAACACTACCCGCCCCTGCTTCTCACTGGTGATACATTTTGCTATCATGGGGGACTGGGTGGCGTGGAATCCGGATATGGCGCCGCAGGCCACGGTTATGAACATGAAGGGCCAGATGGGAAGGCCCTCGGGATGAAGGTCTTTTAGCTGGATCTCAGGAATTGTATAACCGCCGGCTATCGTGCCAAAAAGGACGCTGGCCGCCATGACGATAAGTATGATCCCGAACACGGGATAGAGCTTGCCTATCAGCTTATCAATTGGAAGAAGTGTTGCAAGAATATAGTAAAGAAGTATGATTGCTATCCAGATCTTTGCATTCAGAAACTCCGGTGTAAGCCTTGCAATAAGAGCCGCCGGGCTTGTAACAAACACAGTACCCGTCAGCAGCAGAAGAACTATCGAAAAGATGCGCATTCCCATCCTGACCTTGTTGCCCAGGTACTTGCCTGACAGCTCAGCGATGGAAGCTCCTTTGTTCCTTGAGGAGATCATCCCACACAGATAATCATGCACTGCTCCGCCCAAGATCGAGCCGAATACAATCCACAAAAAGACAACGGGACCAAAGCAGGCCCCCATCAATGCTCCGAAGATAGGTCCTGTTCCCGCTATATTGAGCAGCTGAATGAGAAATGCCTTGCCGGTCTTAAGCGGCACACAGTCCACGCCGTCATTTATGACAATGGCAGGAGTGGCTCTGTCATCCGGCCCAAATACTTTTTCCGTCACCTTTCCGTACACGATGAATCCCACAATAAGAACTATTAGAGAAATAATTAAAGAAACCATAAACTAATCACACTCCTTCTTTCAATACATATTATTTTACCACTCTTTTCACTTCAGATTGAATTAAACACCATGCCAAAATCAGGAATATGATAAAAAAATTATGAAAAAACAATCAACAAAAAACAAATTTCAAATTTGATGAAATTTTTTTAAAAAATTGTTGACATCCATTCGCTTTTAGTCTAATATATATTTTGTCGCCGCAATAGTGACGATCAATAAACGCGATAGTAGCTTAGTTGGTAAAGCGCCACCTTGCCAAGGTGGAGACCGCGGGTTCGAGCCCCGTCTATCGCTCGCCTAATTAAATTCCGAAATGCCTAGTATTCATGGGCGTTTCGGAGTTTTTTATTTGTCCAAAATTCACGATTTTGGTGTGTGTATGTGTGTGTATAGATTCATTTTGTACATCTGGTGCAGCATTTGTCTGGCATGCGCTGTTAAGGAGATCCTTCAAATCAACAAGTGACTCTGTCTTCATATGAGAATAGAATCTCTCATTAGTTTCAACAGAATGACCAAGAAGGTAAGCTCTCTGAGTGACAGGCAGTCCAAGCGGGATAAATACGTTGCTGTTAAGGCTCATACGGAATGCATGATTATTGGTGATGTTATAACCCATGCGTTCACATAGCCTTCTGAGGCGTTGTGCGTAGATATCCTTATCAAACCAAGTACCATCTTCCCTGCAAAAAACATACTCCGACTTGATCCCCAACTCTTTCTGCTTTGTGCTTACTTCTTCTAAAATGCTGTTGATCTCATCAGTAATAGGAAAGTACCTGCCATCTTTTGGATGCCTGCGTTCATTCTTGGTAAACGGAAGCTCCTCTAAGATCTTTTTCTGACCTTTTACCTTGTTTGAACGCTGCTGTCTGTGGATATGGACTCCTTTATCTGTGATATCCTCCCATTTGAGAACAGGAATTTCACCTACACGGACTCCGGTAGCGATTGAAAACAGCATGGCATAGCCGATGAAATCATAAGTTTTATCTGCCATTTCCTCACGAATTCTGTCTTTTATATTGGATATCTCATCTTCAGTAAAGATCTTTTCATCAGAAGATTTCATGGATAAATCGCAATTCTGGTAGTAGTTGTCCATATCTATTCTGGTGACCGGATTATCCATAATGATCTTATCCTTCTTCATGGCATAATCAAAAACGCCATTTAGAATACGCACTGCATCCTGCAAAGCTCTCTCCTTGATGTGGAGTTGCCTGGATCTCATATTGATGTAAGAAGAGATTATTTCATCGGTCAGACATTTGATTTTAAAACTACAAAACTCCTCATCAAAAACTCTTACAAAAGCCTGTCTGTCCCTATCAATAGTCCCTGATGATCTGTTGAGGCTGTTTCTTCTGTATTCCTGCCTGCGATTGAAAACCTCCATGACAGTAGAATCAGACAGTGAGTCCTTTACATAATAATCATAAAGACAATCAATAAGAGCTTCCTTGGTCTTTCTTGTCACTTCCTTTCTTGGATTGCCAACAAATGTACGCCAGATTCCTCTTGATTCCACATAGGAAATCTTTCTTTTGTGATTCGTTGCTACATATTTTTCTTTGACCATTTCCCTGAACTTGCGGGTTTCGTCACTGTCTAGGGAAATTATACTACCATCTATCATTGCATAGGAAGAGGCATTCCCATGCTTAAGCCACTCGTTATCCACAGGAACACCTCCTTTCGTAGTTTATAGTTATCGTTTCAGGCTCCTTCAGGCATAAAACAGGCATGTAAAAAGCCTATGCAACCCTTGTCCTTACCGGACTTAGGCACATAGGCACGTCATTTGTAACTCTGTAAAAATATTTAATTCTGAAAAGCAATTAAGAACTGACTCCATAAAATGAAGCCTTTGTGCCTTATTTACCATAAAATGGCACTCTCTTCATCACATGTTCAGCATATAATCCTTTATATCCGCGGCATGTCTTACCATCTATTGAAACATTCTTCATATAGGTGATTCCGAGCTTACCGGCTCTCTGCCTGAGCTCTTTTGAAAAAGAACTCTCTGAGCGGATCTTGACCACATTATCAGTCCCCCACATGCTGTATGCTTCATATAGATCCTTGGTGGAACAAAGTGCATCCTTGTCATAGGTTATATAGCCTTTAGAATCAAGGAAATCCATGATACTATCCTCATCACGTCTCATCTCATCCTGATTCTTTTTGGTGCGTTCACTGATGGTAAAATTGAATCCATTCTTTACGAGCCTTTTGAGACCTTCGAGGCACCACAGCGCAATCCCTTCCGATTCAAGGGTAAGCTTATCGGATAGTTCTCTGTCATCAACTCTGTCCTTCGGCTTTTCTTTTACCGTAAGGACAAGCTGCCTTCTATAAAAACCATCAGATTTATCATAAAGTGCACTCAAAGCTCCGTTGCCAAACACCATAAGTCTCACATATAGATATCCCTGATAACTCTGCTTGCCCTTGCGCTCCAGATCCATCTTATCCTCCATTGTAACTATGGATTTTAAAAGGCTTGTATCTGAAAGAGCTTCTGTCCTTGTGTCATCATCAATCATAAGAAGCTTTCCTTCCTGATCGGCTGCACAGAATCTGTCTGCGGACAGTTTGCTTATCGGACATACATTCATGTTGTCCTGAAGGAGATTTCGCGCCACAAAGCCAACTCTTGATTTCCCTTCACCTCCATTTCCTATGAGCATCAGCATTACCTGTGCTTTTGTGGTAGGTACAAACACATATCCCATAAATTCCTGAAGCGTTGGTATGTCTTCTGGATAAAGAAGCTGGTCAAGAAAGTCCAGCCACAGTTTGGGTTCTGATGCCTCAGGATTATATTTAACAGCCAAACGGTTAGAGCAGAACTCTTTCTCCGGAGTAAATCCACCATCGAGAAAATACGTCCCGTTCTTAAAATGAACTCTGTCGGTGTGTTTTGGCAGAGAATCACTTAGTGCCTCATATTTCAGCTCATCAATGATCTGATTCGCTTTCCTGACTATAGCAGTCTTAACATAAGGTTTGAGGTCATCAACGATCTCTTTCTTAAGTTTTTCCTCTGATTGAAGTCCATCAATATCATAAAAGATACCACCTACATACTTAAGCGGATGCTTTGCCATGAACCAGGTACAGTAATCAACCTCATTTATGCTGTTATTCGTGGCATTGTACCATGTTGGGTAATCACCAGAAGCTGACTTCTCAGCCTCTAATAACCTTGCCACCTCCAATATCTTATTCCTCTGTTCCTGATCTAAACCATTTAAGTCTTCTCTCAATTTCAATAACCTTCCTTCCGTAATCTGTAATCAAAAAAGCTCTGTCAGAAACATCTCCTGTGAGCAGTACATCAAGTATGTACTCCACATGGTCTGTTTCCTTCAGAGCTTCGCAAAAATATGGATGCCATTCATCTGACTTATCCATTGGTGCATATTCAATTTTCCATCTCTTTAAAAGATGCAGATATTCTGATAATACACTGAACATATATTTTTCCGTCTCCTCAAATTTGAGGAGCAGAGATTTCTCAGGATCAGCCGTTTTCACTGGTGTATGGTCTCTTTTATCATATGTCAGATGAAAATCATCACATATCTTTATAGCTGCATCCTTAGGTCCAAGACCATAGTACTTAGAAACAAAATCTACTGCATCTCCCTTTTCGCCACATCCAAAACAGTAATATCTGGTATCAACCTTCATGCTTGGATGCTTATCACTATGGAATGGACAGCAGCACATCCCATAGCGGTTAACCTTGATCCCATAATACTCAAACACCTGCTTTGCAGTGACATTCTCCCTTATAACATCAAACAAACTCATCGGCTAATCTCACCTCTGTCTTTCTTTGTAAGCTTAGCCATGTTCTCATTGTTATCTTTGGCCTGCACTTTGTATTTTTCAAGAAGTGCAAACACACTGGGCCTTGCATCTTCAAATATTTCCTTAAGAAAGCTTTCCTTTTTCTCCGGAATATTGAATGCATTCCTTACCCTGCTTATGATCCTGTCTCGAAGGGATGTCAGATTTCTTTGAAGAACCTCAAACTGATGGATTGCATAATCCCTTATGTTTTTAGGAGTAGTTCTCTCATCAGACATGAGCCATTTCTTATGACCTTCAATCTCAGCGGACTCTTCCTTCATGACTTTTTCTGTGATGTCATCAATTAGTGTTTCGCACGCCTTGTCATAAGCAATGTCCGAGACTTCCTCCAGAAGCCCCTCCACATCATCGATCTTAAGCTCCAGCCTCTTATTTTCCTCAGTGAGTCTTATGTTTTCTGCCTTAAGCTGAGCCCCTATTTCTTCCCAGGTGTCTATGGTTTCATAAAGATCCTTGATATTGGTATTGAGCTTTTCAATGATATACTCCTGCTTCTCAAGATATTTCTTTCCGCCATAAACAGGCTCCTCATCAATCTCAAGACCATACTTTTTGCAGGTCTCAAGGAAAAGTTTTCTGCATTCTGCATCGAAACTCATCTTGCGGTTGTTGTACTTTCCTGATTTCTTGGTGGGATCGGGAAGCTCAAAACCAAGCTCCTTAAGAGCTTCTTCCTGCTTGGGCTGACGTTCTCCATATTTATTGATAACATCAAAGACGTGTCGTTCATGAATGTGGGGAGTACCTTCATCAAGGTGAAGTGCCCAGTCCAAGATATGCATGTGGCTTCCATATCTTTCTTGAAGTTCATTAAGAAAATCAAAAGTTACTTTCACCAGCACATCGTAGTCAACATGTTTATCAATGTTTCCGACCTGATAGATTGTTTCCTCAGGGCATGTCTTTGGATTTTCTCTCAGGTCATCTGTTGTGCGGTTGCGCTCGCTATGTCTGGCAGTATTGTTTCTTTCATTCTGTCCTTCAATGTAGCCCTTATAGACAAGATCATAAAAACCTTTTTCCACCTCGGTGAAAGAAGCAAAATTCTCATCCCTGTCCTCATGTCGGACCATCTGCCTCTGGATGCAATCCCAATAAACATTATTCCTTGTAAGTTCCTTCTTGATCTCCTCGGCTTTTTCCAACTCAAACTCTCTGTCATTATGCTTTGGATTATAAGCTCCATGAGATCCTGCTCTACCATTATGGCGTGATGCTTTCATAAAATAAATCTCCTTTGCTCTGAAAATAGTTATTCGCTGTTGTGTTTTCAAAAACTTTGTCCGCGGGCAGGCACCGTCTTCAAGGGCTAGAGAGGCCCAAGTGACAAAAAATACCCAGTACGGTGTGTCGCAAGCAACTCACCTACCTGGGCGGGGTTTCACCCTCGACCTGACAAAGGAGCTCCGCCCCCTTGACTCCTTTCATTGAAAATGTGTGCACCCATTTTCAATGGCAAAGAGAATGCTTCTCTCTGCACTCTTGCCTCAGAGCAAAGAAAAAAGATTATCTCGCACGGGGATAATCTTTTTCTCTTCACTCTGTTTTTCACAAATGCCTCAGCGGATTTGTGAAAAGGCATCGCGAACCGCTCAGCCCAAAAGAAAAAGGCAGAGAAAACTCCCTGCCTTAAAAAAGGAGCAACCAGGATTTTTATTTCCTGCCTGCTCCCATTCCTTTGGTTATTATAAGTGTAACGCATCCATTTTTTGACGCATTGACTTCTAATTGACTGCCAATTGAGAAATCGGTATTTTTTCATAACCACTGATCAATAAATATAATTCTTATCGCATAAAGCTTTACTATAATCAGAGAGGTATTCGAGACCATTATCTTTATCAGGAAAGTATTCAGAAAGCTTAGAAACAACTTCCCACATATCATTCATGTTATAGTCATATATCTCTGCCGAAGCTTTCAAGACGTTTCGGAAATGGTCTATAGCCTTGCGTTCTTGTCCTGCTGAAATCATGATCGCACCCATGGCCTCTTCAATGTTCATATAATCAGAACAATATTCTCCACAATCATGACCAACATATTTCTCTGTCTTTTGCAAAATCTTCATTGCCTCCGAGTGTTGACCAAGAGCAGCCTTAAGCATTGCAAAATTAACAGCCTGAGGAATGGTATCATGTACATACATAAGCCCAAACTCATTAATGATACGAACACCTTCTTCAATATGTTCCTTTGCTCTATTTATGTCCCCATTAGCCAGATACATCATCCCGAGGTTTGAATGGATATTGGAATAGAGATGTGCGTTTTCTTTTTTTACATCTGTTATAAGTTCGGCTGCCTGTTTCTCGAATTCCAATGCCTCCTCATCGTTATCATATCTCGCAGCATAAGACGCTTTATAGTCTAAAAGCAAAACTTTATCTCTTATGTCACCAACTTCATCTGCCGTGGTTTCAATTATATGAAGAAAGTAATCAAGATCTGCCGAAGTAAACGGCCTGTCATAATATGCAAAAGCATCTTCGTATAATCGTAAAAGAAACAGCTTATCATCTCTGACAAGATTCATAAGACAGTTCTCTAAAAAATGAGCCATGACATAATAGTATGGTGGATCATCTATTCCATGCATTGTACAGTCATGCCTGATGTTTTCAAGTAGTGTTTTGCAGTCTGTAATCGTAGGCGCATAGTCTGCAAGAACAAGATCTTGTATCAGCTCATTAAGGCTGATTTCGTGTCTGTCGTCTTCCTGGAGAAAACCAAGTTCTATAATTTCGTTAACTCTGTTTGCATTGGAATGACCTAGCCAGCGTACAAAGTAACGTTTCGAAACACCTCCATAGGGGATAAGTGTAGCGCACTTTAATAAACCAAGCTGTTCACTTGAAAGATTAAACAATCCAAACAGCTTTCTTATATGTTCCATATAAGTAGCTTTGGAAGTTGTCCCGTCTTTGGTGACTGTTATTTTATCATTGGCAGTCATACCCGCCCTTTCGTAATAGAGACGTTGCTGTACCTCATCAGCACTCATAATTCCTGATTTAAGCAACCTTGCCACCAACTCTATAGCAAATGTATGCCCATGTACTGAATACAGGATATCTATCACTGTATCAGTTTCTTTATAAACTCCACCAGATAGATTTGTGATAAGAGCTATCTGTTCATCATGTGAAAGTTCATCTATAAAAACATTTTCCCCAATACTCATCGCATTACGTGTAGTAATCAGCACATGGCATTGATATTTCATAACCTCAAAAATGAATGGATCCGGCTTATCCATCTCATAATAATTGTCTATTATGAGCAGTGTATCTTCCTTTAATGTGTTCAGAAAGCGGTTATGTTGTATAAAGAGCTCATCAACAGAAGTATCATATCTGTCATTTACAAAATCCAAATCTGCTATATCTTTTTTGAGATTGCCTGAATATAAGATGTAGATCTGGTTGGTATATTCTTTTTTGCAGTATTTGGCAAACGCTTTTGCAACTTCACTCTTGCCCATACCAGCAACTCCGTGCAGAAAAACTTTGCTATTGGAGGAAAAAGCATTATGGACTGTCGCTATCTCTTTCTGCCTTCCGACAAAATGTCTGCAAGGATTTGGAGGCGTACATCCAATAATATAGGTGGCTATCATTGGAGACATCTTACCTTCGGCTATGCTAAGTTCATTTTCGCTTCCATGCTTTACAAACTTACGCTGAAGAATAAAATACATCAATCTTCCCATGAAGGATGCAATTTTTTCGTCTTCTGCACTCGGATAGTCCTTGCAGATATAATCTTTCATGACACCAGAAATTGAATCATCCAACATAAGCAGATCATGCAGCTTTTCAGCACACATAGCTCCATCATAAAGAATAGGGATAACGTTCTTGTTTATATCACTGACAAGAATACCTTCTTTATCTTTGTTCATGTAATACTTGCTGATTCTGGGAGTGATTGCAGCCTGTCCATTCATCCAACGGCAAACCAAGGCATTATCAAAGTCATAGTCCGCGTTTTCTTCATCATCCATAAATGCATCAAAAACCTCATAAAGAAGATCTGTCTGACTAAGTGCCCTGGCATCACTTATATATTCACGTATGATTTTCATCACATTGCTAAAATCACAAAGTTCCAATTGATTACCTCGTATCTACAACCCCAATGTATCTTGTTTATAGTATCATAATTAAATGGCACACATACCTGACTTTTTTGGATTAATGGCAACAAAGAGACCAGCATCTTTGGTGATGTGGAATTTGTGACTTACCTTTTTCATAATATAATTCTTAAATTCTGCATATCTGTTCAGAAGATAGTGGTTCTGATTGCCGTGGCATGAAAAAATATAATCTATTAACGGACCGGCATCAGTAATGATTATCTCATCCTTGTATTTCTTCAACTCCACTTCTCCAAATACGCTGCGCAATATATCAGCACCATTCTCCAATCCAAATATTTTGTATAAGTCATTGCTGGAAAGCACTATTCTATCATCAAATTCTTTTACCAGCTCTCTGATCTCTTTCATATGGTTACTACTATATGTGCTGCAGACTAGTCTTCCACCAGGCTTTAGCACTCTGCTTATTTCCTTACAGGCAAGATGGACATCTTCACAATAAAAAAGGACGTGGCCCGCAATTACTAAATCAAAGGAATTATCTTCAAATGGTATAGCATTAAGATCAAATGCTTTGTAAGAAAATGTTAAGTCTCGCAGTTCTTTTGAATATGCCTTTGTAGCACTTTCTATATTCTGTCTTGCATCATGCAGTATCCCGGCAGAGATATCTGAAAGAGTTATTTGTATATCCGAATATTTACGTTTGGACAATTCACCTATGTTCTCAGCCCACAATGCTCCATTACCACATCCAAGCTCCAGAATATCCATCCCGGAAGAGATATCACATTCCTGTAATACCCAATTAAACCATCTTTGTTTATTTGTTGAATATTTGTTATGAAGTTCTATCCTGGCAGAAATGTTGCTTGCATTTTGATATTGACTCTTTAAGCTATTCTCCATTGAAGTCATGTGAATCAGCTCCAGCATCTGCTTCCAATCGGGAGTGGCAGAGCTTTCTAAAGCTTTGATGGTGGCGTTTACACCTTCTTCAACATTTTTCATTTCATCAATTCTTTCTGAAAGCAGCTTTTTCTGCATCTTAAGGGCATTCAGAATGAAATGATTATCAGCCTGACCATTTGGTATTTCTTTTATCTCATCCAGAGAAAATCCCAGGTACTTTAAAAGCAATATCTGCTGCAGGATTGCAAAATCGTAATCTGTGTAAAATCTTGCACCTGATTCGGCTATAAATGATGGCGCAAGTAACCCCTTCTGGTCATAAAATCTTATAGTTCTTACCGATACGTGAGCCATTTTGGCAAATTGTCCGGATGAATAGTAGCCTTTTTTATTCATAAAAAGTTTTCTCCGATATTATAAAAAGCGCTTGAAGGTTACGATACGTCACCTTTTATAATCTGAGTATAGCATAGTTATAAGTTCAGTGCGCACCTGAATATATTCAAGACAAGGAGGTAAAACAGATGTTTCCAAGTGTCAAAGAAGCTCTGGAAGAGTTAGAAATAGCAAGAAAACTAAATCCTGGACCATGGGTAGATCATTCCAAAAATGTTGGCATAGCAGCTCGTAACATTGCTGAAAAGATACCTGATATGGATTCAGAAAAAGCCTATATAGTCGGCCTTTTGCATGATATTGGAAGAAGATGTAAATTTGGCTTTGTTGATATTCCTACGCACGTATATGAAGGATACAAGTACTGCATGGAAAAAGGATGGAACGAGCCATCCAGAATTTGCATGACACATTCATATCTTCGCATGCAGGAAGAGTTTAGCTCCGAACCCGAAACAGAGCACGAAAAGGCTATCAGAGACTACATTATGAATTGTGGCGAGCAGGATGATTATGACAAGCTGATCCAGCTATGTGATTCTCTTGCAACAGACTATGGTTTTGTAATTCTGGAAAAAAGATTTGTTGATGTTACAAGACGATACGGAATAATGGAGGGCTACATTAAAGGTTGGGAGATTGCCTTCAAAATAAAAGAAGATTTTGAAGAGCGTATGGGATGTTCTATATATGATGTTCTTCCGAATATAGGCAGAACTACACTTCTCTGCCCTAAGCCCTGGAAACCACCGGTAAACAGTAACTGAAGCGGCGAATGTGATAAATTGTGGAATTTGTGAAAAAAACTAGATAATCCATAGGATAAAGTAAATCGGAAAGGACAATATGGAAAATATAATTATGCCTGAAAGGCTTGATAGAAAAGTAATATATGAAAGTGATTTTGTATGTTTGTACGCTGACAAGGTAAAACTTCCAAGTGGCTATATCGTTGAAAAGTACCATCAGGTGCATTATCCAAAGGAAGCTGTTTGTGTGGCGATTTTTAATGAAAAAGATGAAGTACTGCTTATTCGCCACAGAAGATATACTGTTGGAAGACTTGAATGGGAAATACCAGCCGGTAAAATCGAAGAAGGCGAAAGCCCTGAAGAAGCTGCGAGAAGAGAATGTATCGAAGAAACAGGATGTTCTTTGAAGGACATAAGTTTTCTTTGTTCTCAAAATCCTGCAAATGGTATGTCAGACTGTATATGCCACTGCTTTGCGGCTAGAGTAGATATGGAAGGATCACTATTCGATACTGATGAAGTTGCATATAAAAAATGGCTCTCAAAAAAACAAGTACTTGAGATGCTAAAAAATAATGAAACCAAGGACGGAATCTCGATGTTGGGCTTATTATATGCATTTCAGTTTTATGAATAACTCTTTGTTTTGCGAAATTTAATGTCTGTTGGTTATATCACCCTCATTCGTATGATATAACCAACAGAATACTTGTGATTTTTGACACAAAAAAAGAACCCGACGCATCAGGTTCTTCCAGGTGTAATCCGAAGATGTCCACCGCAATTCTTAACTATAATATACTACTATTAGGCACTCTACGCAAGTTATTTATGAAATGCTAATAAAGTTCAAAAGCGCTGCCATATTTGGTCTGTGCTGTGTTCCAACTACCTGATTATAGATATTGATAGGAAGCTCATTCCTCAAATACTCAGTCTGCTGTTGGTAAGATGCTACAAACTGCTTACAGGCTGTTTTTGTCTCGCCCATTTTTCTCAGGAAATATGTAATCATTATGACATATGCATCCATGTATTTGAAATCGATATTAGAAATGCTAACTTCTTTTTCCAGTAGTGTTACAAGTCTCTGATCTATTTTACCTGTTTTGAATCTGGTATCAAATATCACGTTATTATGAGCTATTGCATTTCTCAGATCCTTAAGCGTAAAAATGAAGAACTGGGTATTCATACCATCAGAATCCAAATTGGTTGGTAATTTCATAATGTTTGAGACATATAACTTAACATCTGTGCATGCGCAATCAAACAGTGTGCCAAATTCTCCGAGAGTTAGAGTTTCAAAAATGGCCCACACAGGGATAGTAATATCATTATTAAAGAAATGAGCTACTACACTTCTCTTATTATAATCACGAACCAAAGCAGCATTAATCTTGCCCTTAAGATTCATTCTCTTTGTATACTCAGTTTTATATGGCTTGCTACCAGGCGTATGATTTTTATATGCTGTTAATGACTTGTTGTATATGACATCAAAATTCTCTGATTTACTATGAGCCAACAACGCCTCAATAACATAACTCTTCAGGGCATTCTCAATGAACATTACTTTCGGATAAAGTACTGTTTTCAGCTGCATATCATACTTGTTTAATGCAATAATTTCATCCAAAGAAGTGAAATTCACCTTGTTGGTGTCTTCACGGATAAACCTATATCCTTTAAAACCATGATAATAACCTATATTCCTAAGTGCCTGTGTCTGAGAACTTTTGACATTAATGTGGTGAGTATTTCTAAGATACTTCATCAACTGATAAACAGATAGCATAAATAGCCTTCTTTCAAAAATATTTAAAGAGATTATAACACCAAACATCGACTCTATTCCATGGAAAAACTTTTATATGCTATGATTATTCTTGCGATTTTTTTATGATAACTAAAGCAGGAAAAACAATCGAATAAAACTATTGACCTTACACTTAACTATAATGATAAAACGGTTTCAGAAAGGAGATGCGTGATATGACTATAAAGGAGTTTTCTAATCTGTGTGGATGCAACCCTCAGACTATAAGATACTATGATCGCATGAATCTGCTGAAACCGGTTAAGGTAGATGAATGGACTGGATATCGTTATTATGATGAGGAGCAGGCGCTTGATTATTTAAAGATTAAAAATTTGCAGTCTGCTGGATTTACAATTGATGAAATAAAAGAACTTCTTAGCGCAGATGATGAAACTATCTATGATGCATTTTCCCAAAAGATTAGTAAACAGGAAAAGCTACTTCAAAGAATGAAAGAAATCCGTCAGTCATATCAGCGCGAAATAAAAGACATGAGACAGAAATTAGAAATTATAAGAGATCAGGTTCGGAAGCAAATGGAAGGATATGATCCTTCAGAAGAGTTTGCAATTGATAAGGAATCATATAGCCAGATGATAGATGGTGTTACAGACTTTTTTGAAAGCATGATCTCAAGAAATGATGATAGTGATTATGACTATCAGGACTATGAAGATAGTGAAGATGGAGAAGAAGAGGACGATTTCCTGGATTTTTTAAATAATCCCGCTTACGAAATTGTTTATGAAAAACATGGATGGAATCATGTCAAAGAGTATTACAAGGAATTCTCCAAACTAGAAGATGGCCGAGAATATGCGCTTTTATTTAAGGTAGAGCCTTCAAAGGTTCAGGATATGGCATTTGCTAATACCATGCTTGGTATGCTACTTAAGGACAATCCGGGAAAAAAGAGAAATCTTGGCTGTAATGTAATGCATTCAGATGATAATCAAAACCATTTTTGGCTGCTTAAAAGGAAATCGCAAGAGTGAAAACTGTTGTTTTAACCAATAGTACATGTTAGATAGATTGTGTGACTAAGTGTGTGTATAGCCGGGGCGGACGGCTGGAAACCCGCATGTTTCCTTTCTTTTTTTATTGACGGAATATTTCGAGCCCCGTCTATCGCTCTTTTAAACCCCAGATGTTTTCTGGGGTTTTTGTTGTTTATGCCTCAAATAAAGTGGTCTGGAAGTGGTCTTTTTTTATTATTCAATTGGATTTGTGCGGATTTTCGCTAGATTGTGCGTTTTATCCGGTATCACCCAAAGCATTCCTTTATCCTATCCATCTGTGCATCTGACTGAACAGCCCTTATATAATGAAGGGTTGTGTTCTTGTCTACATGCCCTGCAGCATACATGACTGTCTGAATGTCTCCGCCTGTTGCTCTTGCAAGTGCGGTTACGCTCCAGAATCTGATCTTGTGACTTGAAAGATAAGGAATCCCTACCGCTTCAGTTACCTTTTTCAGATGCTTGTTGAACTTATTACCATCAAGCGGGCTTCCTGCACTGTTACAGCAGATGTGCTCGGATACTATATCCTGCTTTCGAAGTTCCTTTAAGACCACTTCTGCTCTTTGTGACAGCGGAAGCACTCTGGCTCCGTGTTCCCCGCCCTTGGTATGACCCACTTCTACAAAATGGTTCTTTCCGTCCTCACCTCTCCTAAGTACAATCTCCCTTGAAATGGAAATCGTATGCTTATGAAAGTCTACATCGGACCATCTGAGTGCTCTGAGTTCACCGATTCTGATGCAAAGGCAGAACATAAGCTCAATACCATATTCGTATCCGGTCTTCTCATCCATACCATCTAGGTAGTTCAGGATCTTATCCCTGTCCTCATCGGTATAGCGGACATTCTCGTTGTCTACAGCCTTAAACTTCAGATCTTTACAGTTAAGGTTTCTGCTCAGATTATTCGCAACGATATCACTTTCAACAGCCAGGTCATAGACCACATTGAAGATACTCTTTATGTTTACGAAGTTCTTCCTGCTGATAGTACGCCCTTCCGTGATCTTCTTGAAGAAGCGCTTGATATCCGATGCCTTGATCTCAGTGATGGGCAGATCAGCTATTGCTGCATGCTCATAATGCTTTTCCCATATCTGTCTGTACCTTGTGACTGTAAGAGAGGAAGTGTCCTTGTCATTCTCTTTTTCTGTCATTACTCTTTCAAAGAGCTTCCTGACTGTGAAATTACTGTCACCAAACAGATAAGCATGCATCTTGTCATAAGCCTCCTGCTGGGTCTTTGCCGTGATCTTGTCCCTGTCATCCTTCCTTAAGGCTACAGGAATCCTTATCTTGTAGCGGTCATTCTTTTTGTCATAGGTAACTGTCTTACTACCTTCCCTGACGTAGGGTAACAATGCTCCTTTCACCTTTAAAACGCGCTGTTTTGCCTCATATTGTTTCTTCATATCTACAATTTCGGCGCTCTCTTCTGGAAAAAGTGTAGCACTGTCATCATTCAGTTGTCTACTAATCGATTCTCTTGATGTGTCTGTGTAGCCCATAATCCCCCATTTCAGCACAAAAAAAGCCAGGCCCGACAGCATATTTGCTGCCAGACTTGGCTCTTTATCTTTTTCATACCCAAAAGCAATCCTGTGATATACTTTTTTAGTACCAATTTGTAATTGTTCCAGCTTAATGATACAAAGACTTGTTTCATGAGTCATTGAGCTGCAATTGAGCGTAAATTGAGAAATTGTTATTTTAGAGGTGTTTCTTTTGGAAATATGTGATTTTTACTCAGTGATGAAAACCATCAAGGAATACATAAGTGATTCAAGGGCATTGAGCCAGACTGATCTTCTTTATGAGATATTTGCTACATTCATGGAAGACGAAGAGAATTCTGATTACGATTTTGACAATGCTCAGGTGTGCAGATGGATGAACGGACAGGCTGCAATCACCCCCAGGATCAGCAGATACTATCAGAATAGAGAAATGGAAGACGTCCTGACTAAAGATATTATAAAGAATGTCCTGCCGCTCTTTTACGACAGTGCCATGTGCGTAGAAAAGCTCCATGACCTTCTTATGCTGGACGATTCCATATCCGGAATGGTCAAAGCTCATATCAGTGAAGGATATCCTGGATTAGAGCCGGAAACAATGGCCTCTGTCATGGGAAGGCTTATCCATTTTATTCTGCAGCGCAAGTTCGTAAAGCACGGAAGTGAAAATGAACTTGCTATTACTGAAGGCAGACTGTCCCCTTCAGTTGCAACATACATAATTGGTTGTGAGCCACCAAGGCCCTGCAGATTCTTTGTTGGAAGGCAGCGGGAGATTGAATCTATCTTTGCTTCTCTCACATCACACGGAAAGGTCTTTCTTCATGGATTTCCCGGAATGGGAAAAAGTGAGACCGCTAAAGCTTTTGCCAGACATTATAAAAAGGAATATACAAATCAGATCTATATCCAGTATTCAGGAAAACTCAAGAAAGACATTGCTGATCTGGACTTTGTAAATGATCCTTTCGACGCAGATGAAGAGCTTCTTTTTGAACAGCACCACAGGTTTCTTCGGACATTGAGAGAGGACTCCCTTCTTATCGTAGATAACTACTCCGAGACAGATGGACCGGATCCGTTGCTTTCGGAAATACTGAGATACCACTGTCATGTACTTTTCACGACACGTAATGCCGTAAATACCGAAGAAAGCATTTACCTCGACGAACTTGCCTGGGACGAACAGGTAGCTCTTGCCCAAAAGCTCTATACAGATATTGATGCAGATTTGTATTCTCTGGAGCATATCCTGTCTTATGTCCATGGTCATACTTTCGCAATAGAACTCGTTTCAAGACTGCTAAACTCCGGTATCATGACTCCAAAGGAGCTTGATGAACGTCTTTTTCATGACCCGGCAAGTATGGCTGCAACTGATACAATAACAGTTTCCAAGGATGGAAAAACGATCAAGGCAACCTACGCAGAGCATATCCGTGAGCTGTTCGGTCTCTTTAATCTGTCTGAAAAGCAGCTGGAAGTCCTTGGATGTGCCGTTCTAATCCCGGAAAGCGGATGCTCTAAGCGTTATTTTATCCGCTGGTTAGGGCACAGAAACGCAAATATCATAAACGAGCTTATTGATCTTGGATTCTTACATGAATCAGATAATCGACGGATATTCCTTCATGAACTAATTCAGGATCTTATTAAGGCTGAACTTAATCCGAGCGTAAACAGCTGCATGACTATGCTAAAAAACATACAGCATGACTGTCTCATGCACGGAATAGATAATCCACCCTATTATCACGATATGATTGACATCATAGATCGCTGCATTCTTGAGATTAAAAATGATAACAAGAAATTCTTCTTAAGATTCCTGGAAGATGCTTTTGCTTACTATGATGGAAAAACAGGTTGCCCAAGTCTGGATTTCTGGATTGGTGATATGGAAGCCTGCATGAGGGAACCTGGAGTGGGCAGTATCCGCGATAAAGTACTTATTCTGAACTATAAGGCGTGCTATGAGAATGATCACTGGCATGAGGAAAAGGCCCTTGAGCTTGAAAAACAGGCTGCATCTCTGATAACTGATGTTACAGCAGAAAATGCTCTCCTATACTCCAATATACATTCAAACCTTGGAATGATGTATTTCTCCAGGAATGATATAGAAAATGCGCGGATTCATGCAGAAGAAGGTATCAGGATCCTCGAAGAATTTGATCTCATGTATATGCATGACACCATTCCGCAGGCCTGCAATTTTGCCCAGATACAGGCTGTTACAGGAAGAGTGGATGCAGCTCTGGAAATGCTCCGAAAAACAGAGGAATATGTAAGAGCTGGAAATGGTGAAATCTCAACGGACTATGCCATGATTGAAGAAACTATGGGTGCTATAACAGCAGCCTTTGGCAGAGAAAGAGATGCCAGGGGACATTTCCGCAAGGTTCTGGAGATATATGCAGAAATCTATGATTATGACATGAATGAACTTTTTCAGGTAGCCACAAGACTTTGTGAATACTTCCCTGATAAAGAGTCTGAACTGGGAACACTTCTTGATTACAATACCGATATTTGTGATAAGAGACTTTCAGGTATATGAGTTCTGATAAAAATATCGGATTTCACAATTGTCGCTCAATTGTAGCTCAATGCACATGAAAAGTGGATGTATTACCCTTATAATGAGCCAAGTGGTACCAGATACCAAATGTAATAAAGAGTCTGTATTTCAGAAAAGATTCCGAAATATGGACTCTTTTTTATAGCATCAGTGGTACCCACAAGGTAAAGCCTTATCTTGAGTTAAGGATAAGAAAAAGAAAATACATAGCGCAGATAACTGAGGCGGTTGAACACTCTTTAAAAGATGTTCTGCCGCTTTTTTTATCGGGTTATGCATCATCCATTTTCCTGGCCGGAATTATCACTCTACCGGATAGCAATTTCAGAATGTCAGGAAACAAGGATGGATCATTTACGAATGCTCTTTTTGAAAGGATGTAACACATGGCAATATCAAAAGACAAAACACGAGGAAATTACACAGTAGTTTCGCAGAACATTATGCGAGACAAAAGCTTATCGCTTACGGAGCGAGGTATGCTTCTGACTCTCCTATCATTACCGGACAGTTGGCAGCTCACAATTAAAGGGTTATGCCAGATACTTCCGGATGGAAAAGACAAGGTATCTAAAACCCTAAACAGTCTTATAGATAAAGGGTATATCACAAGAGAACAAAGCAGGGATGGAGGAGGGAAGTTTGATTCTACCATCCTTGAAGTTCATGAGACTCCTGTCGGACCAACGAAGCCAGTTGATCCCACTGATCCAAGTGAGCGTTCAAAGAAGGTCATAAAGGAATTTCCGAAAAAGACTGACACTTCACCGTGTCCTGAAAATCCGGATGCGGTAAATCCGTATGCGGAAAAACCGCAGCCGGAGAATCCGCCACAATATATTAATAATATATCTAATAACTATAAATCTAATACTAAAGAAGTGTGTAGTAAGGAGGACACACTCACAGATGATGAATATGAAGATCTGGTAAGGGAGTTTGGCAAAGGAAGTGTTGACTATCAGATACAGCGTATCAGGGATCATGGTTATAAGGGATGCCTTAACCACGATACCATCAGGGCCTGGTGCAGGGAAAGGTTGAACCGCTCCGCGACAATGCCGGGCGCCCCGACAAAAAAGAATGCCTTCTGCAATTTTCAGCAGAATGAGTATGACTATGAAGAGCTGGAAAGACTGCTCTTATGTAACTAAAAACAAATTTCAGAAAAAATGGAGGATTGAAAGGTATGAAAGATTTATATATTGATGGAAAGTTAGTGATCGGAGTTGATCACGGATATGGAAACATGAAGACGAGAAATATGGTATTTAAGAGTGGAGTTAAGAAGTACAGTGAGGATCCGGCTATAGCAACAAATGTGTTGCAGCTTGACGGTATGTATTACGTTATCGGTGAAAGTCACAAGGTATTCATAGCCAATAAGAATGCAGACGATGACTACTATATCCTTACTCTGGCTGCTGTGGCAAAAGAACTGGAACTCAGATGCTTAAGATCGGCAGATGTGATACTTGCAGTTGGGCTTCCGCTTCACTGGATGTCAAAACAGAAAGATTCCTTCAGGGATTACCTGATGAGAAGCAGGGAAGTTAGTTACAGATACTGCGGGCAGTATTATCACATCAGAATCTGCGATGTGGCGATCTATCCTCAGGGCTATGCGGCTATAGCAGCTTCGCTCCAGGATTATAAAGGAGTCCACATGCTGGCGGATATCGGAAATGGAACAATGAACACACTGGTCATCACTAATGGCAGACCAGTCTCTGACAAAAAATATACCGATAAGATTGGTGTTCATGAGTGTTTAAAAAAGATCATGAATGAAGTACAGGCTGAATGTGGAAAGATTCCTGATGAGAGCGTTATTGAAGACTTTCTCATAAGTGGAACGTCTGAAGTGTCAGAAAGGATACAGGCGGTCATGCACAGGGAGGCGGTCAAATATAGTGAAATGATCTTCGATAAGCTCAGTGAATACGAATATGATCCGGAGCTTGTAAAGCTACACATCATTGGAGGCGGAGGATGCCTTATCAGAAATTTTGGAAAATATGATACCTCAAGTGTAGAGATCATTGAAGACATCTGTGCTACAGCCAAGGGCTACGAGGAACTCTACAATGCACAGCACATACTGAGGAAGGGCGCGTAAGCTCTCTTCCCGGAGGTGATTGTATGTCAGAAAAGAGATTAAGCATCAGATTCAGAATGGATAATCCTCAGGATAAAGAAGCCTGGGAATTACTCCAAAGGATTTCTGAGGAGGAAAATATTTCCAAGAACGCAGTTGCACTCAGGCTCATATGTAAGGGGGCAGTAAGTGCCGGGAGCATTGAAACCAGTTCATGGAATATGATTGCGGAAAGAATTGCTGATCTGGTCACCAATAAACTGGAAGCAGGTATAAGGCAAATCAAAGAAATACCTGCCTGTGAAACCAGAGACATTACAACAGCAATCTCCAAGGATTCATCACTCACAGATGAATATAGGGCTGTCAGTGAAGATGCTCTTAGCTTTCTTGATGAATTTTAAGATGGCATCACTTTGGTGCCACCCATAAAATTCATTTGACCTTCATATGGCATCAGATTGATGCCAAACATTTCTTGCTCATGGGAGCAAGGCGATTTACCAGAAATGAAATCGGCGCAGTTCGCACCGATTTCATTTCTTCCCGGTTCGTTCGATACCTGACCACTTCGAAGGGGCAAATAGTCCACTGGACTGTTTGCTCCTTCTTTGTTTGCAGAGATGAAGAATACTACTATCACTTCCTGCCGGAAGCTATAGCAGCATTCTCCATCCCTGCATCGGTATCTCTCGCCCGGGCAAATCGCAAGACCACATATTTCCCCATCGCCCGCCGAGCTGACCCTACACTGAATGCCATATCGGCGATGGAAAAATATGGCAAGTTTCGCAAAGTGGCAAGCCACATTTGCACCGGAAGAGGCCTTTCGGCTCTTCCTAAACTTGCCAGATGGGCTTCGCCCCCTTGGAACCCCCAGCAGAGATTTTCCACCTCTGCACACCGAAGCCGACTACCGGACTTCAGAAAAAGAAATCATCCCCCGGATAATTTCTTTTCCCTACGTCCAATAGTCTAGAGGCTCTGCCTCTGCACTCCGCCAAAGGGATCCGCTCCCTTTGGAAACCAGCGTAAAATCGAAAGGAGCATATTTAATATGGAAAAAGCTAAACGAAGAAGAAATAAAGCAATCACCATACGCATGAATGATACTGAATATGATGCATTGCAGGAAAAAATAAAAGAATCCGGATTGACGCAGCAGTCATTTATCATAAGTGCAATCCGTAACACAAACATCACCTCTGCCAAAGAGTTAGAGGTAATAAAGGATATCAGCAGGAATTTTGCTGATCAGGACAGGCAGCTAAGAGGAATAGCCACCAACATTAATCAGATGGCACATGTTGCAAATGGTCAGGGGCTCTTACCAACAGTAGAAAAGTTGGGTGAGATCTCTGATAACATTTTGGAATTTCGAAAGGAGGATGATAAAAGATGGCGATTAATAAGGCAGTCGGTAAGCCCGCTAAAAGCCACGGGGGCTTGAGAAATACCATAGAGTACGTACTAAAGGATGAAAAGGTCAAAGAAGGTTATCTGGATGTGATCGGCCCTTATCTTGAACCTACAGTCACCTACGATGCGGTGTACAGGACCTGGCTTGAAGAAAAGAAGCTGTGGGATAAGGATTCGGGCAGGATGTGTGCCCATAACGTGATCAGTTTTCACAAAGACGAACAGGTCACCCCTGCTGAAGTTCTTGAAATAGGAAGGGCTTTTACGGAGGAGTTCTTTTCAGGGCACCAGAGTATTATCGCAGTTCATCAGGACAGAGACCATCTTCACTGCCATATCGTAACCAACAGCGTTTCCTATATTGATGGCAGAAAGCTCCATCAGTCTAAAAAAGACTTGGAACAGCAGAAGGTATTTACCAACAACCTTTGCCGTGAAAGAGGACTGCATGTCGCTGAAAAAGGACGCCACTTTGATGGATCTCCAATAGAGGCGGGTGAGATCATTGCGTGGAACAAGAATACTTACAAGCTTCTTACCAATGACTCAAAAAAGAGCTTTTTGGCAGACTGCGGAATTGCTCTTATGGAAGTAATCCCAAAGTCAGCCAGCAAAGAGGAATTCATTTCCGGAATGGCAGAGAAAGGCTGGTCTGTGAAGTGGGAGGACAAACGCAAACATATAGTATTTGAAAATGAAAACGGAGATAAGGTCCGTGACAGCAAGATTGAAAAGACCTTTTCAGGTCTCCGTGTGAACAAGGAGGATTTAGCAATTGAATTTGAAAGACAGAATGAACTCAGGCTTGGAAACACAGAAGCCACAGAACGCAGAGACAGCACCAAAGATCCCGAAGCAGAATACTTCGAGCGATACTATGCAGAAGTCGAATCAGCAATCG
>JAEEGJ010010330.1_pt1 | contig 24395 bp, 19 predicted proteins | sample 8958761 | NCBI WGS metagenome assembly JAEEGJ01 (sample SAMN16246546, study PRJNA631951) | gut metagenome | biome: gut microbiome; feature: rumen; material: RS-attached | host: Bos | place: Iran: Karaj | collected 2018-10 | reverse complement strand
CCATGAACGGAACCTCCTCCAACAAGAGTGGAACCCGCGAAGGTTACATGAAGCTCGCCAACAACGACGAGAGCATCAGCTACAAGTTCGACTACGCTGGAACTGCTACCACCGCCAAACTCTACCAGTTTGGTTTCATGGATGGCTGGAGCAGCAACAAGAACATTACCTACACTTCTCAGAGAAGCAACCACTTAGGTGCTAACGGATGCAACTTCAGCGTCACTTGGAATAGCGCCGATGTCACCATCGATGCAACCGCCAAGACTTCCACCTATGAAACTCTTCTTGCTAACGCTACCGTCGATGCCGGTTCCAGCAACTCCAAAGCTGGCCCATGCTTAATTGGCGAAGTTTCCTTAGCTCACGGTGACAACACCTTCACCTTCACCAGAAACGACAGCTACAACTTAGCCATCAGCGACTTCGTGCTCGTCATCGAATAATCGATATTCCCTGACTTAAGCAAAGGTAAAATTACGGGCCCCGTCAAACGGGCCCGTTTTTTCATGCCTTCAATCTTCTTTCTAGAAGAAACAATATTCGTTAGAATATTCCTATGGCAGGAGTAGATGGTTTCTTAAATAGCGAGATCAATCCTTCTTGCTCTAACGAAATGAATCAAGACGTTCAGAAAACTGAATGGTCGAAGATTCATCTTTTTGGCGCTTACTCAAGGGGAGATTACACGAAAGTCGTCCATCGCATCGGTCTTGTCCTTATCGGAGGCACTGGCGTTGCCATATTAACGAGCGCAGCCGCCATCTCGATGATGAACAAGATGGATGCGGTTAAGCCTGTCTTCACGGGCGCCTATGACGACAAAGTCGCGAAAGTGGAGGGAAACATCATCCATTACGACTTCGATGCCGAGTACAAAATCGACACGACAGTCTATGTAGAACTTAGCCAAGCCAATCAAAAGCTTCAAAAAGAGACATATACATGCCTCTACGATGAAGAAAAAGACAACCATATGGAAATTGCAGGGGATTTCTCTCTTGTTAAAGGCCATTATGATTTACGCGTTTACGCCGATTTCACATATGGCAAAACATTAATGATCACCTATAGCGGATATTTGGAGGAATAGTTATGGCAGAAACAAAGAAAAGAACCAAGAAGATGGACAAAGAGTATCGCGATGAGCTCGCGAAGATCTTCTTACGCACCGAGAAACGCTCACCAAAGAACTTAGTCCCGTCCTGGAAAGACCTAACCGTCCAGAAGAAGATCTCTGTTATCCTCTCTTGGATTATCTTCGTCAGTGCGGTCGTGATGATCGTTCTCGTCAATTACTCGCACACAGCCTGGCCGGATTCCTTCCTCAACTATGTTGATAAGATCGGCGAGAACGGCTATGAGCATAACGCCCAAGTCTGGTTCAAGCTCCTTCAGTGCGCCTACATGTTCTTCTTCATCTATGGCGTCACCAAGCTCGTAAGAACCATTCTTTCCCTCATCTTCATGAAGGCGAATAACAAGACGGTCACGATTGTCAGGTTCATTAACAGCACAATCAGATATTTGGCCGCCTTCGTCCTTCTCTTCAGCATCCTTGCCGTTTTAGGAGTGGATGCCACAACGATCTTAGCGTCCGCTGGTATCCTCGCTCTCGTCGTTGGTCTTGGTGCCCAAACCCTCATCGCCGACATCATCGCCGGCCTCTCAATCGTCTTTGAGGAGCAATTCGATGTCGGTGACGTCATCGTCGTCGATGGCTTTAGGGGAGTCGTTTATGAGATTGGCTTAGCCACAACCAAAGTCGTCGATTTCTCTGGCAACCTCAAATCCATCAGAAACAGCGGAATCAACACCGTCATCAATCAATCGCATGATCTTAGCTCCGCTATCGCGTATTGCAGCGTCGATTACAATAGTGACCTCGCTTACGTCAGAAAAGTTGTTGAAGAAGAGCTCCTTAAGCAGTTCAAAGCGGCTATCCCATCCATCATCGGCGATCCTAAGTACTTAGGCGTCAGTGAGCTTGAGGACAGCGGAATCCAGCTTATGTTCCTTGCTAAATGCAACGAGGACGATAGATTCTCAACACAGAGAGCGATGAACGAGATCGCTGTGACCGTCTTGACCAAAGCCGGCATCGAGATCCCGTTCCCACAGATCGTTGTCTCACAAAGGAAAGACAAATAAGAATAAGGCCACCAAATGGTGGCTTTTTTCTTGCGCCTATTTTGTAATTTCCTCCTTATGCGCGTAAACTGAACTTGTTAATTATGAAAATGAAAAAGGCTTTGATGTGTCTTTCCTTCCTAGGACTTATGCTAGGAAGCTGCCATAACGATCCTCCGGCCTCAAGCGAAGGAAGCCTTTTGTCGTCTTCTAGTGAAGAAGCATCTTCCTCATTAAGCGAAGCCTCATCTGAGGTTTCTTCTTCCTTAACGAGTGTCCGTGAGACCTACACGGTCATCTGGATGAATGGAGAGACTGCTCTAGAAACCGATGTGGTTTACGCTGATGAGGCAGGAAAGCCATCTTATGATGGAACAACCCCAACCAAAGAAACTGACGCTCAATATATCTATACCTTTGATGGTTGGACCATTTCAGGAAGCGAAACCGTCTATTCTGAGGCGGATTTGCCAGTGATTTCTGGAAATACGACCTATATCGCCCATTACTCAACAGAGATCAGAAAATATAATCTCGTCTGGAAAGTAGGGGATACAGTCCTCGAAAGAGATAACGATGTCCCATATGGCACCCACCCATCTTTTGAAGCGGATGAGAACATCGGCGAAGATGAGGAATTCAACTATTTCGATGAGTATGAGACCGAGGAGCATACCTATACCTTCGATGGCTGGCAGCTTAACGGAGAAGGTGACGCTTATACTGAAGAGAATCTCCCAATCGTTTCTGGAGATACGACCTACGTCGCTCACTTCTTAGAAGAGGCCCGTACCTATTACGTATCCTGGAAGAATGGCGACTTCACGATGGAAACCGATTCCTTTGAATATGGCGAAACCCCAAGGTTTGGCATCAACCCTCCAGAAAAAGCATCCGAAAACGGCTATACCTATTATTTCGATGGCTGGACGAGGGACTCAGAGGATAGCGGTGAATTCTATAGCCCAGGCAGCCTCCCTCCGGTTACTAGCGAGACAACCTATTACATCCATTACGGTGCGATCAAAGACACTGGACTCAATCTTTTGACGAACTCTTCGAATAACGCAGTCGCAGTCGTTAACGATGAAGCCTATATCTTCAAAGGAAGCGAATCATCGGCTAATCAATTTAGCAACGCCATCTACAAATGGAACCCAACCGATGGATGCGTTAATACCGGAGTCACCCAATTGATCAACGTCCGTCATCAAGCGGCAGTGGCATGCAATGGCAAAATCTACCTCTTTGGAGGAGAAACCGCGACTAACTCCGCACTCAATTCGATTTATGTCTATGATCCTGCCCTAGGCACCGTCACGAATACCGGCCTTACCATGAGGACTGGCAGATGCTCTCCGAGAGCGGTCGCCATCGAAAACACCATCTATGTCACCGGTGGTTATGGCGGAACCGATAACTCCAGTGTTGAGGCTTTCGATACGGTGAACAACACCATCGTGGATACGAGAATGAATACCGACCGTTCAGCTGGCTCAACCATGGCCGCGACTGAGGACTATATCTTCACCTTCGGTAGAAAAGACATTGTCTGCGGTGGCATCTACTCCTTGGATTTCGGCGGAACCGATGCGACAAGAATGGAAAGCAATGTCATCGAGTCTTTGGATTATGGCACTGCGGTCACCTATCAAGGAAGGATCTACACCTTTGGTGGAACCGACTATACGGACGATATCGACCATTCACGAATCGACTGCGATAAGGTCTGCTGCTATGACACTCTCCAAGACTCATATAGCGACACCAACATCAGGCTCCCTCACGCTTTAAGCCATATGTCTGCAGCAGTCATTGATGAGAAGATATATGTCTTCGGTGGTGAATCGTATCTCAACGGTGTCACGACCTATTACAATAACGTCTACGAGATAATCCCATAAAATAGCCAAGATTTGCTAATGATTTTATGAAAAAGAGGCCCTTTTTTCGGGGCCTCTTTCCTTTAGGAGGGTTCCTTATTCGGTGATTTTGTTAGCAGCGATGACCTGATCCTTAAGGTACTCTGGGACTTCTTCGTAGCTATAGAACTCACGGTTGAAGTAACCATTAGCCTGGGTCAAGGACTTAAGCTGTGTCGCGTAGTCGACGATCTCCGCTTCAGGAACGTAGGCTTCGATGACCTGTGAGCCATCTTCTTCTTCCATGCCCTGGATACGGGCACGTCTTGTAGAAAGGTCAGAGATGATGTTTCCGGTGTACTTCGGATCGCAGTTGACCTTGATCTTCATGATTGGCTCAAGGATGATCGGCTTGCACTTGTCGTAGGCGGCCTTGAAAGCAAGGATGGCAGCCATACGGAAGGCTTGTTCGTTGGAGTCAACTGGATGGTACTTACCATCGGTAAGGACACCTTTGACACCGATGACTGGGAAGCCAGCGAGTGGACCGCTTTGAAGGGCTTCGAAGAAACCTTTCTCAACGGCAGGGAAGTAGTTCTTTGGAACTGCGCCGCCGAAGACTTCCTCAGCGAACTCGTTCTCTTTGCTTGGCTGGAAGCGCATCGTGACGACACCATAGAAGCCGCTGCCACCGGATTGCTTGACGTATCTTCCTTCAGCTTCGCCCGCGCCTTTGATGGATTCGCGGTAGACGACTTTCATCGGGCTGGTCTTGAGCTCGACTTTATAGGTGTCTTTGAGTTTCTGGATGACGAAGTCGACGTGAGAGGAGGAAACGCCGCCAAGAAGGAGCTGTTTGGTCTCGTTGTTACGGACGACTTCGACGCATGGGTCTTCAAGCTGGATCTTCTGAAGGGCTGGTCCAAGTTTCGCTTCGTTGGCCTTGTTCGTAAGCTCGATGGCTTTGAATAGAACCGCGGAAGGATATTTGACTGGCTTATAGATGACGATGTTCTTTGGATCACTAAGGGTCATGGTCGATTTGGCATCATCGAGTTTGGTGATGGCGCCGATATCGCCGGCATTGATCTCATTGACTGGGGTGAGCTCTTTGCCTTTGACGCTAAAGAGAGCGGAGACTTTCTGGGTCTCACCGTTCATATAGACATCGTCTCCGATCTTGATGGTGCCGGAGTTGACCTTGATTAAGTTGATGGCGCCTCTATAGTCATCGACCAAAGTCTTGAAGATATAGGCGGACATTGGGGCCTTAAGGTCAGTGGCTCTCTCAACTGGGTTGCCTTTCTCATCCTGGGCTTCGATCGGTTTGAGGTCAAATGGGGATGGAAGGTATTCAATGAACATATCAAGCATCGTCTGGATGCCGATGTTGAGGGAAGCGCTTCCGACAAGAACAGGGGTGAGTTCGCCTTTGAGGACGCACTGACGGAGGGATTCATGGATCTCTTCTGGTGTGAAGGTCTCACCGGCGAAGTATTTCTCAAGCATCTCGTCGTTGGTCTTCGCGACTTCTTCGACGACCGCGCCGTGGAGTTCTTCGGCTTTGGCCATCTTGTCTTCGTAGATTGGAGCATCAACGCATTCCTTGCCATTAAAGACACGGGCTTTCATGTCGACGCAGTTGATGAAGCCATCGAAGTGGCTCTCTTTTCCTAAAGGATAGCCAAATGGGATGGCGGTATGTCCGAGTTTCTCTCTGATTTCGGCGAGTCTCTCTTCGAAGTCGACGCCTTCCTTATCCATCTTGTTGAGGTAGATGAGGGTTGGGATGCCTCTTCTCTTGAGTCTTTGCCAATGCTTGACGGTTCCGACCTGGACACCGACTGAAGCGTCGATGACAAGGACCGCACCCTTGATGATACGGGTGACGCCGATGATCTCGCTGACGAAGTCATCGTTGCCTGGGAGGTCAAGGAAGTTGAACTTATAGTTCTTGTATTCGAGAGGGGCGATCGAGCACTGAAGTGACTGCTGTCTCTTCTGCTCTTCTGGGAGATAGTCGGAGACGGTGTTCTTCTTTTCGACTTCGCCTTTCTCAGGGATGGCTTTGCCGATGTAGAGGAGAGACTCCACGAGGGAGGTCTTGCCGCTTCCTTGGTGGCCAAGGAAGGCGATGTTACGGATATTCTTAACTTCGTATGCCATGGTTTCTCTCCTTAGTTCCTAAAGTACTTGACGCTGTCACCGCGCTGGATGAGCTGGATCTTTCCGGCACTCACAAGCTTATTGAGGTGCTTGTCTATCGTTTCTTTCTGAATGCCGAATAAAGCGTTTCTGACGACGTGCTTGCCGATTGGGGTAGCGCTATCCTGGACGATCTTAAGGACTTTGTCCTCAGTGCTCATATCGAGGTTATTGATCTCGATGATGTATTCAAGCCTTCTATAGGCCTGGAGAACGAGCTTGATAAGGAATTCGCAGTATGGCTCGTAGTTGTTCTGCATGTCTTCCCAACCTTGAGTCGATTCTTTGAAGACGGCGATGTAATCGCTGATCTGCTTCTCGACGAGGTAGGAGATGGCGTAATAGTCATCGACCTTGTATCCGAACTTCTTCAAGCAGAAGTGGAGAAGGAGTCTCGATAATCTGCCATTCGCGTGCTGGTAAGGATGAATGCACATGAAGTCGAGGAGGAAGACGGCGGTGAGAAGGAGTTTATTAACCTCTTCATCTTCCGCGCACATGTTGAACTGATAGATAAGGGAATCGAGCAACTGGTGGGCTTCCTCTGGGGCAGCTGGGGTGAAGATGCTATCGAACTTGCCATCTGGCTTGGCTTCCATAATGTAGTTCTGCTCTTTCTTAAGATGGCCGCCGAGCTCTGGGTTGTAACCTTTATACATGTAGTAGTGGAGGTCACTGATGAATTTCATGTCCATCGGCTGGAACTTGTAGTTCTTGTCGATGAGGTCGATCGCCTCAGCGTAGCCAAGGACCATGTGGGTCTGGAAGTTCGTGGCAGGCTTTCCACGGACGAATAAGTCTTTCTCTTGCTGGGTTGAAATAAAAACATTGCCCACCGCACAGCTGGAGACCGCTCCAAACCTTCGGGCAATGTTACGCAAAAGCTCGACTTTCTCAAGTTTGTCAACGCCGGATGTTTTACCTTTGTACATCTCGATCGAATTAAGCATGCTATTGATGCTCGGCGTTGACAAACTTAAAACAACGCCTTTTAGATCAAACATTCTCATGGTTTATGCACCTCATTTGTGACTTCAATTTACTATAGGAAAATAACCTTTGCAAGCGCTTTCATAAGGGTTCTGAAACAAGCGAAAAAAATAAAAAAGTCAATAAGTATTTTTGCGCTTTTTTGTAAAAGAAAGGGCTTACAAATTCAAATGTAAGCGCTATTACGATAGTTTCAATTTGTTTTGCTACGGTTTATATTCTTTTTGTTTTTCTTATTTATTTAATTAGGATTAACTTATTGTCTTGCCATGTCGATAATATGAGCATAACCTGTTAACTTGTGATTGGAGGTATCAGCATGGCTAAAGTAAGCACAAACATTTCCATTGATCCGAAGCTCAAAGAGAAATCGATTGCCTTGTTCTCTGAATTTGGTCTCGACCTATCGACGGCTATTTCTTTATTCCTTCAGCAGTGCGTGCGTGAAAAGAGGATTCCTTTTGAAATCCGCCTTGAAGTGCCAAATGAAATCACCAAGGAGGCTTTGTCCGAATTTGAAGAAATGAAGAAAGACAAAGAGAAGTACAAGCGTAACGCCTCCTTCGGTGAGATCGCTGAAGAAACTCGTTAATTCAATCCGCCTTTCCTTTTTACATTCTTCATCGCTACAATAAGGTATATGGAAAAGAAACCTGATCTTTATCGCCTCAAGCGAACTCTTTCCGTTCTTGAGAAGAAGAACAAGAAATACGTCACCTTGGATATGCTTTCCAAGTGGGTAGGGGTATACCCTGATGTTTTGGCGGACGACCTCATCATGTTCGAGCCTTTCATCCTTATGGATTCCTCGATTAACATGAATGACCTCATCCCTGCCATCAAGGAATATCTTGAGAAGCTAGAGACCGTTAAGGAAAAGAAACCAGCCGAACCAAAACCAAAAAGAGAAGTGGCCAAGAAAGAGGAACTCGCTGAGTACGCCTCAATCGGTGACTTCGTATATAAGAGGATGGCAGGCCCTGGAGGTCTCATCTCCCCAAGCGCTTCCCTTAGCGACCACGACCTTTACGTCCTTTCTAAGCTTGTCAAAGAAGAGCAAGCGAGACGCAAACCGAAAAAGAAGGCCAAAAAGGTTACGAAGAAGAAAACCAAGAAATAAGAAACCGCCCCGTGCGGTTTTTTCTTTGGTGGCCACAAGACAATTGTTAAGCACTCCTCAAATGTTCTTTGGAAGTTAGTTAATAAGTAATATACTTATTGACGAACAAAGGAGAGTTTCTTTTAATGTCTGAAATCAAAAAGACCTTCAAATCCGTAGACGGCAACACCGCTGCCTCTATGGAAAGCTACTACTTCACTGAAGTCGCAGCCATCTATCCAATCACCCCTTCGTCTCCAATGGCCGAAAATGTCGACGCCATTTCCTCAAAAGGAGAGAAGAACTTCTTTGGCTCCCCAGTCAAAGTCGTTGAGATGCAAAGCGAAGCCGGTGCTTCCGGTGCCGTCCACGGCGCCCTCCAGGCTGGTGCCTTAGCAACCACCTTCACCGCCTCCCAAGGTTTGCTTCTCATGATCCCAAACCTCTACAAATGGGTTGGTGAGCTCCTTCCAGCTGTCCTCCATGTCTCAGCCAGAAGCTTAGCCACCCGCGCCCTTTCGATCTTCGGCGACCACGCTGACATCTATGCCTGCCGCCAGACCGGCATGACCATGATCTGCTCCGGTTCCGTCCAGGAGATCGCCGATCTTGCCCCAGTCGCCCACCTTGTTGCCATTGAGGCCCAGACCCCTGTCATGCACTTCTTCGATGGTTTCCGTACCTCCCACGAAGTCCAGAACGTCGAGTTCGTCGACAAAGAGGAGTGGAAGAAGCTCCTTCGCATGGACAAGGTCGAGGAGTTCAGAGCCCGCGCTCTTAACCCACACACCCACCCAGTCACCCGCGGTGGCGCCGAGAATGACGATATCTACTTCCAGGCCCGTGAAGCCCAGAACCAGCACTTCAATGAAATCACCCCAATCGTTGAGAAGTATTTCGCTGAAGCAAGCCGTCTCACCGGTCGTGAATATCACCCATTCTGCTACTATGGCGATCCAAACGCCGAGCGCATCATCATCGCCATGGGTTCCGTTACCGAGACCGCTGGCGAAGTCGTCGACGCTTTGAATGCCAAAGGCGAGAAGGTCGGTCTTGTCAAAGTCCATCTCTACCGCCCATTCAACGCCAAGCTTCTTGTCAAAGCCATCCCAGCTTCCGTCAAGAAGATCGCCGTCCTTGATAGAACCAAGGAAAACGGCGCCGAAGGCGAGCCTCTCTACCTTGATGTCCTCGCTGCCCTTGCCCAGGAAGGCCGTCATATCGACACCGTCATCGGTGGCCGTTATGGTCTTTCCTCCAAAGACACCCAGCCAAAAGACGTCAAGTCCATCTATGACTTCCTTAACGCTGAGAAGAACTGGACCAGCTTCACCGTCGGTATCAAAGACGATGTTACCAACCTCTCCATCCCAGTCGATGAGTCCTTCAAGATCGAACACGACTGCACCGAGTGCTTATTCTATGGCTTAGGTTCCGATGGTACCGTCTCCGCCAACAAGAGCTCCATCAAGATCATCGGCGACGCCACTGGCCAGTATGCTCAGGCTTACTTCCAATATGACTCCCGTAAGGCTGGCGGAACCACCCGTTCCCACCTCCGTTTCGGAAAGAGCCCAATCCACAGCGAATACTACGTCAAGAACGCTGACTTCATCTCCTGCTCCCTTGACACCTATATCTTCAAGTTCGATATCATCAACAACCTTAAGGTTGGTGGTACCTTCCTTCTTAACACCGATATGGACGATGCCGCTCTCGAAAGAGCCATGCCAAACCGCATGAAGCATCTCCTTGCCGAGAAGAAAGCCAACTTCTATGTCATCGACGCCAACAAGCTTGCCGCCGAATGCCACATGGGCCGTCACACCAACACAACCCTCCAGGCCGCCTTCTTCAAACTCTCACCAAAAATCATGCCTTACGAAGAGGCTGAGAAATGGATGAAGAAGTTCGTTGAGAAGACCTACGCCAAGAAGGGTATGGATATCGTCAAGAACAACTACGACGCCATCGACGCTGGCCCAGCTGGCCTCCGCAAAGTCGAGATCAAGCCAGAATGGATCAACCTCCCAGCCACCAAGGTCGCTGCCGAGGATACCGGCGATACCTACTACGACGAATACATCGGCACCATCGATCGTCTTGATGGCGATGAGCTCCCAACGAGCGAATTCACCAAGTACGAGCTCCTCGATGGCACCATGAACGCCAACATCACTTTCAGACAGAAGAGAGCCATCGCTGACAGAGTCCCACTTTGGAACCCAGCCAACTGTATCGAATGCAACCAGTGTGCCTTCGTTTGCCCTCACGCCACCATCCGCCCATATCTCATCAATGAGAAAGAGCTCGAAGGTGCCCCAGAGATCGTCAAGAACGGCGTCAAGCCAGTCATGGGTCTTCCAAAGACCGCCGATCAGTCCCTCAAATACCGCATCCAGATCTCAACCATGAACTGTGTCGGCTGCGGACTTTGCGTCGCTGAATGTATGGCCAACCAGACCGCCAAGAAGATGGGTACCGACAAGTACGCTCTTACCATGGTCGAGGCCAAAGGTCAGTTCGCTGAACAGGCTGGTGCCGACTATCTCTACTATCATTGCTCACCAAAAGGTGACATCTTCCCAACCAGCACCGTCAAAGGCGTCAGCTTCCTCCGTCCATACATGGAAGTCTCCGGCGCTTGCGCAGGCTGTGGTGAAGCTCCATACTACCGCTTACTCAGCCAGCTCTTCGGCCGCGACATGTTAGTCGCCAACGCCACCGGCTGCAGCTCCATCTACTGTGGTTCCACCCCACTCACCCCATTCGTCAAAGACGAACACGGCGAGGGTGTTGCCTGGGCCAACAGCTTATTCGAAGACAACGCCGAATACGGCTTCGGTATGAGAATCGCCTCTGACTACAAAGTCAGCCAGGTCATCCGCATCCTCAAAGCCGCTATCGAAGCTAACGTCGAACCAGAACTCAAAGAACTCGCCACCAAGTACGTCGCTGCCCTTGAAGGCAAAGACAGACTTGCTCAGCGCGCTCTTGTCGAAGACCTCATCAAAGCCGTCGAAGCTTCCAAAGACGAAGCCGTCAAAGAACTCAAGAACTACTACCGTGACCTCGTTGACAAATCAGTTTGGATCATCGGTGGTGACGGCTGGTCCTTCGATATCGGCTATGGCGGACTCGATCACGTCCTTGCCAACGAAGCCGACGTCAACGTCCTTGTCCTCGACACTGAGGTTTACTCCAACACCGGCGGTCAGGCTTCCAAGTCCTCCCAGACCGGTTCCATCAACAAGTTCACCGCTTCCGGTAAGAAAGAAGCCAAGAAGAACCTCGCTCTCATGGCCATGTCCTATGGACACGTCTATGTCGCCCAGATCGCCCTTGGCTCCAACCCAATGAAGGCCATCCAGGCCCTCAAGGAAGCCGAGAGCTACAATGGTCCATCCCTTGTCATCTGCTACTGCCCATGCGCCGAGCAGCACATCAAAGGCGGACTTATCAACTCCATCGGCGAAGAGAAGAGAGCCGTCGAATGCGGTTACTTCACCACCTTCCGTTATGACCCACGTCTTGTTAAGGAAGGCAAACCTGGCTTACAGCTCGACTGCAAAGAGCCAGATTGGACCAAGTTCCGTGACTTCTTAATGCTCGAGACCCGTTTCTCCCAGCTCCCAGTTGCCAACCCAGAACATGCTGAAGAACTCCTTACCAAGTGTGAGAAGTACGCTCAGGATCGTTGGGCTGCCATCAAGAAGTTCGGTCTCTAATCCGAAACAAACAAAATCGAGGGGGTCGAAAGACCTCCTCTTTTTTCTTTGTTCTGTTTTCCAAAATAACAAAACGATTTATACTTTTGGCAAGCATGGAAGAGAAACTACATCATCGCGTTAAGGCTCTCATGAAGGAGCAGGGGATGACCCAAAGGGAGCTCGCTAAGAGAAGCGGGCTCACTGAGGCTAGCGTCTGCAAGTACCTTAGTGGTTCAAGGCTTCCGCATTCTGAAGCGGTGGTCCTTTTGGCCAAAGCCCTAGGGACGACCTCCGACTATTTATTAGGAATAAAGAGAGACGATGAAAGTGTCTTCCGCGACCTTGAGAAAAGGATTATCGAGAGCAAGGAAAACCTCTCCTCGGAAGAGAAGATGAGGCTCATCATGCTCTTATCCTCAAAATAAGCTAAAAAAACAAAAAAACCTTGGCAAAACCAAGGTGTTTTTTATTGCACATTGAGGTTTTGAAGAAGAAAACGCCACACTCTATGAGATAAGGAATCTCATATATTTCCCAAGGCTTTTCAAAACCCTTTATAATTAGGCTATGGCAACCCATAGAATCAGAAAGCTCATCATGCTGCCTCTCTTTCTGGCTTCTCTTTCATCTTGCCAAATAACGCCAGAAGATAACTCCGCCGAGATTTCAGTTAAGGCGGATAAATATGATTCACCGGATTTAACGACCGCCTCTCTTGAAGCCGATGGCTGCATGGTCTTTGAGGACATGTATTTCGCAAGAGGCGAGGAAAAAGACCATGCCTTCAGAGTCAAGGACGACAAAATCACGGAACACGTCACCTGCCCTAAGGTCAAGTTCGATGAGAGCAACTTCGACGATGTAATTGGAGAGCCTTTCTTCAAGGCCATCCAGAAGATCGGAATACCTTCTTTTAGAGGACTTGAGAAAGACCATTCCGTCTCATATCTATGCAAAGACGGAATCGAGAGGGCGTTGTCTTTGTCCCTTAACACCGAATCCGAATGGACGGTAGCGATGGTTTCCGAAAGAGATTGCTCTTACAACTTATGGGATTATATTGACGAAACGACTAAATACAAACCAAGTCTTGAGAGATGCAAAAAGATCAAGATGGGTATGTACATCAATGATGTTTTTTCAATATTGGGAAGGCCTTGCAGGTATTCTGATAACAATGCTCAGGTTGCTTGTTGGGGCATTTCTTCTGGAGGATCGTTCCATGTTACCAGATGGTATGAATATGAGGGATGTCCGTTTTTCGACCCATCCATTTTTGAAAGGGACGATTATTCCCAAACGAGAAAGATAGAAAAGAACAAGAAGACAGTCGAAGTCCCTTGCTATTGGGGAGTTTTTAGACTGAATTTCAATGAGCATGAACCGGAAGACTTCGATGATCATAGTGTGAGTTTTGTATAAAGATGAAAACCAAATCCTTTAATGTCAGTTTGTTGTTCCTTTCCGCTCTAGCAGTGGTTTCTGGGTGCGTTCAAACCGAAGAAGCTTCGTCTATTGAATCTTCTGTCGTGTACGCCGATCCTTTCGATGATCCAAATGTTACCGAACAATTCCTGGAAGAGAACCTTTGCATGGACTTCGAGGATCTTCGTTTTATAAAAGGTGGGGAGAAAGACCATGTTTATGTGGTTGATGGCGAAAAGATCTCTCTTCACAAGTCATATGCGAAAAAGAAGACGAGCCTCTCTGATTTCTCAAAGATAGCGAATCTTTCTCTTTTCGATGCGTTGGATATCATTGGCACGCCTTCCTTCAGGGGGAGATACGACGCGTCTTGTTTGTCTTATGTCATCTCATCTGATTCTTATGTGAACGTTAATGTCGAAAAGGATTCGAAAGGCGTATGGCAAGTGACTTCTTATGACGAATATGACGAAAAAGCCTTCAGCGATTATTTCGGTCAGCCTTATATAAATAATTCTCCAAGACAAAGGAGGCAACATGTTCCGTCGCTTGAAAGAGTGCTGTCCATCGAAATGGGAATGAGTTTCGACGACGTTTTATTCATTTTAGGAATGCCTGATAGTGGAACTTATCGCGGTTTGCCTTCTAACAAGGCATGTGGTGGAACGTGGTATTTCGATGCTTATCGTTTAAATAGCATTGATGTTCGCACACGCTGGATTGGTTCCGATTATCCGATGTTTGACATCAACAATTGCCAAGATGGTCTTTCGACCTATTGCGGTGTCATAGACATATATCTCTACGCATCATAATTATCGGCAAAATATAAAAAAGCCTTGGCAAAACCAAGGTATTTTTTGTAATTGGTCGGAACGATGAGATTTGAACTCACGACCCCTACCACCCCAAGGTAGTGCACTACCAAGCTGTGCTACGTCCCGCTTCGAAACATTATATAGGACGCCCTCAAATAATCTAGTTAGGGCCAAGTTTTTCTTTTGCAAAAAGAAATATTAGGGTGTTTTTGTTTCGTCTTGCCTCTGAATTTCCTATAATTTGCTTGCTATGGATACACGCAAACACATTTTCGTAAAAGGGGCTAGAGAGAACAATCTCAAGAACATTGACCTCGAGATGCCTAAAGAAACCCTTACCGTCTTCACTGGCGTAAGCGGTTCTGGCAAATCGACTCTCGCATTCGAAACGATCTATGCCGAAGGGCAAAGAAGATACGTCGAATCCCTTTCGCCATACGCAAGACAATTCCTCGGTGGAGTAGACAAACCTGATGTCGATGCAATCGAAGGTCTTTCCCCAGCCATCTCAATCGATCAGAAGACGACTTCCCATAACCCTCGTTCAACCGTAGGAACCGTCACTGAGATATATGATTTCCTCCGTCTCCTTTTTGGTCGTATCGGCGTTCCATATTGCCCTCATCACCATAAACCGATCGTGGCCCAGTCTCCTTCCTCGATGACCGAAGCTATCCTTAGATACGAAAACGGAACCAAACTCCAAATCCTTTCCCCAGTGGTCAGGCACGAGAAAGGAACCCATAAAGCCACCCTCGATAAATTAAAGGCCGCAGGTTTTGCCAGATTAAGAGTTGATGGTGAGTTCTATCTCATCGAAGAAGTCCCTGAGCTTGAGAAGAACAAGCGTCATGACATCGATATCGTCATCGACCGTCTTGTCGTCAAAGACGACATCCGCTCAAGAGTGGCGGAAGACGTTGAGCTTGCCCTCAATTGGAGCGATGGCTATCTTCTCATCCATACCGACAAAGAAGAGAAGCTCATCTCAAGCAATCATACCTGCCCAGAATGCGGATTCAGCATCCCGAAGATCGAGCCTCGTCTTTTCTCTTTCAACGCTCCATTAGGCTCTTGCCCTGATTGCCATGGCGTTGGCCTCAAGAGAAGTGTGGCCGAGGACCTTATGATCCCTGACCCAAAACTCTCAATCAACAAAGGCGGTCTCCGTTACTTCAAGAATCAGGTTGGCTCCAACCTTCTTGAGTGGCAGACCTTCAAAATCCTCTGCGAAACCTATGGCATCGATATGAATAAGCCATTATGCGAGTTCACCGAGAAAGAGAAGAAGATCATCTTCATCGGAAGCGACAAAGAAATCAGTTACACCCTTAGATCAAATACCGGAAACGTCTCTCATCGAAAAGGTTTCATCGAAGGCGTCAAAACGATGATCGAGAGAAGGTATCAGGAAACCACATCCAAATGGATGATGCCTTTCTATGAATCCTTCATGCGTGATTCCGAATGCGAGACCTGTCATGGACAAAGGCTCAATGAAGCCGCTTTATCGGTCAGAATCAATGGTCTCAATATTTACGAAGTAACCTGTCTCACTATCGACAAACTCGTCGACTGGGTTGATGACACGAATAAGAAACTCAATGAGACCGAGAAGCAAATCGCTAACCTCGTTCTCAAAGAAATCCATAACAGAGCCGCCTTCCTTGTTGATGTTGGCCTCAATTACTTGACCCTCGACCGTCTTGCGATGTCTTTAAGCGGTGGAGAGGCTCAGCGTATCAGATTAGCCACTCAAATCGGCTCAAGACTCTCTGGAGTTTTATATGTCCTTGATGAGCCTTCAATCGGTCTTCACCAAAGAGACAACGCCAAACTCATCAAGACGATGAAAGAAATGAGAGATCTTGGAAACACTCTTATCGTTGTCGAACATGACGAAGAGACCATGAGGAACGCTGACTTCATCGTCGACATTGGCCCAGGTGCCGGTGTCCATGGTGGCAAAGTGGTCGCAACAGGTTCGCTTGAAGATATTGAGAACACCAAAGAATCCATCACCGGCGATTATCTCGCTGGCAGAAAATACATCGCCGTTCCTAAGGAAAGAAGAAAAGGCAATGGCAAGAAGATCACCCTAAAGGGTTGCAAATGCCATAACCTCAAGAACATCACAGTCGATTTCCCTTTGGGAACATTCACCGTCGTCACAGGCGTCTCTGGCTCAGGCAAGAGCTCCCTTGTGAACCAAACCCTTTCGAAGATCCTTCAGAAAACCATCAATAAGAGCGATGAGCTTCCTGGCGAATACAAGGAGGCTATAGGTTTAGAGAATGTCGACAAAGTCGTCATCGTCGACCAAGAGCCAATCGGCAGAACCCCAAGAAGCAACCCAGCCACATACACGAAGGTGTTCGATGACATTCGCGCTCTCTTCGCGGAAACCCCAGAAGCGAGAGCAAGGGGCTTCGACAAAGGAAGGTTCTCCTTCAATGTCGGAGGCGGGCGTTGCGAGAAGTGCCAAGGCGCTGGCGTCGTCTACGTCCCGATGAACTTCCTTCCAGACGTCTATGTTAAGTGCGACGAATGCAACGGCATGCGTTATAACCACGAGACCCTTGAATGCGTCTATAAAGGCAAGAATATCTATGATGTTCTCGACATGCGCATCGAAGAAGCCGTGAAATTTTTCGAAAATCGCCCACAAATCGCCCACAAAATTAAAACCCTATACGATGTAGGCCTTGGATATATTAAACTCGGTCAGCCTGCCACAACCCTTAGTGGTGGAGAGGCGCAACGCGTCAAGCTCGCCTATGAGCTTCAGAAGCGTCCGACTGGCAAAACCGTCTATATCCTCGATGAGCCGACAACCGGTCTCCATACGGATGACGTGAAGCGCCTCATCAAGGTCCTTCAAAGCATCGTCAGTCATGGTGACACCGTCATCGTGATTGAGCACAACCTCGATGTCATTAAGTGTGCCGACTATATCATCGATATCGGCCCTGAAGGCGGAAACGCCGGAGGCACGATCATCGCCAAAGGCACTCCTGAGGAAGTCGCCAAAGTCAAAGGCTCATATACGGGCCAATACTTGAAGGATGTCCTTCAAGAGGCAGCAAAGAAAGGTCAATTAGAGTAAGATAGTCCTATGTCATTCGCATTGTTAATCATCGGAGGCCTCCTCCTAATTGGAGGAATTGCCTTCCTCATCTATAACTTCGTCCGTTTCAACAAAGACCCATTGACGGACGCTTTCACGAAGAAAGATTGGATCAACTTTGTTGTTGGTGTTGTCGCAGTGGGCCTTGGCCTTGCTGGCATGCTTGCCTCCGCTTTCGAGTTCAATCCTGCTTGGAAAGAAATCGTCGAATTTGAGAAAGGCGCTTTGGCGGGTAGATCAGTCAGCTATATTGGCAATTACCTCAAAGCCATCCTCGGAGGATTCTTCTTCGGAGCTTCCTTTGCTACCCTTTGGACTTCTTTCTCTGTCGTCATGGCCAAGAGAAAACTCGCCGACTTCGAGAAGAAGTTCTTCAAGTGGGCGATGCTTGGAGCGATTGCCCCATCCGTCATCCTCTTCTTCGTCTGGACGGACGCTTTCGGAGCATATATTTCATATCCTCTCCCATCCGGTATCTATATCGGCGATGGAGTGGGGGTGTTCAACGCTTTTAGCAAAGGGTCATTCGAGGGCCTCAAGATCGCTTTCTACGCCATCTTCATCCTTAGTGGTGCCGGCATCTCCTACTTTGTAACCGATTATCGTTTGAACAAGAAATTCAAAAAACGCGACCTTTTCGCCACGACTTTAATATTCGGATTCGTCTCTGGCATCATTGGCGCACGTATTTGGTACGTCGTCGGAAACTGGACCAGAGAATTCGCTAATGAACCGTTCCACCGTGTCTTCGAAATCTGGAATGGTGGCTTAACCGTTCTCGGTGGCGTCTTCCTTGGCGTCATTGTCGGTGGCTTATGGTTTACTCACGAACACAAAGAGATTGATTGGAGATCCGCTTTCGATATCGCTGTCCCAACCATTCTTCTTGCTCAGGCTTTAGGAAGACTTGGCAACTTCGCCAATGTCGAAGTCTATGGCCAAACCGTCAAAGTGGAAGGCTTATGGAATATCCTTCCTTCATATGTCCTTCAGCAAATGAACCTCAACAACAATGGAACCGCTTTGGCGGATGGCATGATCCACGTTCCTCTCTTCCTCATTGAGGCTCTTCTCAACCTTGGAGGATATTTCATCATCGCTTATGGCGTGAAAGCCCTTCTTAAGAAGAAACTTGCCCCAGGCGATTTGCTCTTCGCTTATTTCATCTGGTACGGACTTGTCCGCATCATCCTTGAGCCGATGAGAGACTCTAACTTCAACATGGGTTCTGACAACAGCTGGAGTATCTCAAATTCCCTTATTTACATCATCACCGGCGTAGGTGGCATCTTATGTTCACATTTATATGAGGCTATCAAGGCCAAGAAAGACAAGGGATTGACTCCTCTTTGGTCATCGATCGTCATTCTATCGACCCTTCTTTTCCCTCTTCTCCAGAGCGTTTCTTTATCGACCGAGAAAGATGGCAGTGGAATAGTCACCCCATTCACTGGGTTTGAGGTTATGGCCAAGACGCCTATTTACATCGTTGCGTATGCCCTTCTTGCCCTTTCTTTGATTTGTTTCATCCTTGTGTTCGTCTTCTCGAAGAAAGAAGGCAAAGAGAAACTCGCGAGATACTTCTCAATCGGAGGCATGTCTCTTGCGGGAATCTCCGCCGTTCTTATGATCTTTGGCCAAAACACGATCGAAGCCAATGGACAGTACGTCAACCTCTCATATGGCTTCTTCTTAATGATCGCCTTCGCCATATTGGGAGCGGCCTTATCATTAATGCCGATTTTTGCTGAAATGCATTTCGATAAAATCAAAAAGGAGGAAGCGTTAGAAACGCGGGCTGAATAAAGATGGTTAACACTGACATCCTTATCATCGGAGCTGGTCCAGCCGGTATATCGGCCGCTCTCTATTTGGCTAGAGCCAATGCCTCTTTCGTCTGGCTAGAGAAATCTGCCCCAGGCGGAAAGCTCCTCAACATCCACGAAGTCGGCAATTACCCAGGCATCCCAAACGCCAACGGCTTCGATCTCGCCATGTCTCTTCTTAAGAGCACCGAATCACTTGGCGTCTCATCCACCTATGGTGAAGTCAAAAACGTCCACAAAGAAGATGGTCGTTTCATCGTCGCCACAGAAGACGAAACCTATTCGTCATTAGCAATCATCGTTGCGACTGGCTTATCCAACGTTCCAACCATCCCAGGAGAGAAAGATCTCTTCGGAAAAGGCGTTTCTTATTGCGCTACTTGCGATGGCCCTCTTTATAGAGGCAAGACCGCCGTCATATATGGCAAAGGCTTCCAGGCTTTAGAGGAGGCTCTCTATCTCCAGGCCATTGTCGGCAAGCTTTACCTCATCACCCCAGAAGAAGAATACGAAGGTGAGAAGATGATGCTTGATTCACTTCTTGCTAAGGATAACGTCACCCTTCTTACTGGCACCAAAATTTCAAAAATCATTGGCGAATCCGCCTTATCTTCCATTGAATGCGAAGGAAAAGACGGGGTTTTCGAAATCAAAACCGATGTCGTTTTCCCTCTCTTCGGAGAGAAGAGCGCATCCGCTTTCCTTTCCCCATTAGGACTCGAAAGCAATAGGGGATTCATCAAGGTCGATGCCAACATGGCTTCCTCTTGCGAAGGCTTATACGCAGCAGGGGACATCGTCGACAAAACGTTACGTCAGGTCGTTACCGCAGCATCAGATGGCGCCATCGCGGCCACAAGCGCGGTACAATATGTGCGAAAGGCGAAGAAATAATGGCTGAGGAAAAGATCAAGCTTCTTCTCGTTACCGGTTGCTCAGGCGCTGGCAAAACGACCGTCGCTTCCGTGGCGGAGTCTTTAGGCTACTACATCGTTGAGCAGATTCCTTCCTCTTTGGCGGAATCCCTCGTCGATGTTTTCAAAAACGATCCTCAGACATACGGAAAGGTCGCCCTTTTCGTCAACTTAGACAAATTCGAGAGAATCTATAACATCATCAAGAACCAGGAAGGCGTTGAGCTAAAGACCTGGGGCCTTGATTGCTCTTTCGATGGGCTTATGTCCCGTTTCCGCCTTACCCGTCACATCCACCCAATGCAGCCTCGTGGCTTAACCCTAGAGGAAGCGATTGCCAACGACCGCTCAATCATGGATAAGCTAAGGCCTCTTTTCGATATTTATATCGACACCACCTCGATGAGTGAGAAATACTTCCGTGCTTATGCCGGAACCATCATCGGAGAAGAGAAATCGAAGCTCTTCATCTTCTTCTCTTCCTTCGGCTTCAAATATGGTCTTCCAAGAGACAGCGAAATCGTCATCGATGCGAGACTTCTTCCTAACCCATATTGGGTTAAGGAACTCCGTCCTCTCACGGGCTTAGATGAGCCTATCAAAGAGTATCTTGAGAAGAGCGAAGTCACCGAGAAGTTCCTTAATGGCCTATATTCCAACCTTGACCTCTTCTTTGAAGAGATGATGAAGCAGGGGAAAGGCTATGTTTCCATCAACATCGGCTGCACGGGAGGACAACACCGTTCCGTCTATATCGCCCAAACCCTATACGATCACTACAAAGACAAATACAAGTGCACCATCACGCACCGTGAACTTAGCCGCAATGAGGAGGCCAATTAGTGGCCGCTCATGAATCCATCTCCTTCGCTAGGCTTGTGAAGGAAGAAAGCGCCAAAGCCGAGAGATCGGTCTCTGAGAAGAAGGCGCTTCTTTCTTCGTTTGTCCGCATCAATGGATATCTAAGAATCAGAGGCAAGCAAGAAGGCCTTGAGCTTTCTAGCGAGAACAGCGCTATCGCCAAATGCGTCTACCAATATCTCCATGAGCTTTATGGCGTTGACGTCAGATTCGCCTACACCAGAAGCGCAGGTTTCCTTAAGAGGATGGTCTATCACGTCATCGTCGATGATGAGGCGGGCAAGATCCTCGAAGACCTTGAGGTCGATTTCTTCAACCCTGAGAAACCAAAGAACGTTATCTCCTCATCCGAAGATGTTGCCGCTTATCTAACAGGAGCTTTCCTCGCAGGAGGTTCCGTCAATAACCCTGCATCCCGCTCATATCACCTTGAGATTTGCGTAAAAGATGAAGGATTTGCAAAGTTTTTATTAAAAATCTGGTCCAAATATCAGCCTCATCCTTTCTCTTGCAAGTTAAGCAAAAGAAGGAACCAATTCGTTCTCTATCTTAAGAGGGGAGACGAGATCAGCGACTTCTTAGTCCTCATGGGCGCGAAGGATCAGTGCCTCGCTTTCGAGGATGTTCGTATCAGCCGTGACTTCTCTAGCATCGGCAATAGACTCAGCAACCTTGATACTGCGAACTACGGAAGAGTGGTCCTTGCCTCCAAACGTCAGATCGAAGAAATCAATTACCTCTTTGAGAAAGAAGGCAAAGAGAATATCTCTAATCCAAAACTCTTAGCCTTAATGGAATTAAGAGTGAAAAACCCAGACGCATCTTTAGATGAGCTCTCCAAACTCTTAAGCGAAGAGCTCAATACCGAGATATCCAAAAGCAACGTCAATCACCTTCTTAGGTATGTTCACACCCATGCGGAGGAACTAAAGAATGGCAAATAAGAACGATGTCCTTTGGCAGCTTGGCCGCCGTATCGCTTTCCTCAGAAAGGAAAAAGGCCTTTCCCAGGTTGAGCTTGCCGCTGATGCCGATATGGCGAAGAGCTATCTCTCTGAACTTGAGTTAGGAAAAAGGAATGCCAGCGTCCTTGTTTTAAGCCGTTTGGCTGCGGCTTTAGGAACGACTCTCGAAGAGCTTTTCAAAGGTGTCGTTTCTATTGAAACGCTTTTGCAGTAGAAGATATGGCAAAGAAGTATTCTTGCGACACGATAATCCTCGACTTCAACGGGACCATCATCGATGATGCTTGGTATACCAAAGACGTCTTGAACGAAATGCTAACCATGCAAGGACATAAGACGGTGACCCTTGAGGAATACCGAACGTATTTCACTTTTCCTGTGTTCGAATATTACAAGAAGGTTGGTTTCGTCCTTCCCCCAGAAGGGAAAGATGACTTTGCCGAACTCGCGAAATTCTTCGTCGAAAGATATAGGGAGAATTTTGGCCTCGTCAAAGTCTTCCCTGATCTTCTCGCTTTCTTAAATAAGCACAAGGGGAAGAAGAGCCTAATCTGCTTAAGCGCCACAAAACAAGTTGAACTCCTTTACCAAATCAAGATGCTTGGCATTGAAGGATATTTCGATCATATCCTTGGCATCAGCGACGAATACGCCTCAAGTAAAGTGGGAATTGCCAAAGATTTCTTCAGCAAAACCCATACGGATCCCGCAAAAACCGTCTTTATTGGGGACACTCTCCATGATGATGAAGTGGCCAAAGAAGTAGGGGCGAAAACGATTCTCATCGCCAGGGGCCACCAAACAAGAAAAGTCCTAGAAGATGGTTCGAAAGCCTTGATTCTTAATTCCCTAGAGGAAGCAGACAAATACATCGAATGAAAAAACGGCACCATGAGATGCCGTTTTGTTTTTCTTCTTAGGCTTAGTTGCCGGAAGTCATGTTATCGAAGTAGCCTCTGATCCAGACGATTGGGGTTCCTTTGTCGCCAGAACCGGAAGTGAGGTCACAGAGGGAACCGATGAGGTCAGCGTACTTACGAGGAGTGGTGCCCTCAGAGGTCATCTTGCCGAAGAGGTTGGCGTCTTTTTCTTTGATGTCGGCGGCGATTGCTTCGCTTAAGGCCTCACCAGAGAGATCTTTGTACTTGCCATCAGCAAGGTATTTGAGTTTGAGCTCGTTTGGAGTTCTGTCAAGGAATGGGGTGTGGAATGGGGAGACCACTGGGTCAGCGAGTTCCCAGATTCCGCCGATTGGATCCTTGAAGGCGCCATCGCCATAGACCATGACTTCGACGGTCTTGCCGGTGAGCTTCTTGATCTCTTCCTGGACTTTCATGACGAATGGCATGCCATCGCGTGGGAAGAGCTTGACTCTGTCTTCGTCGGCTTTGTTGGAACCAAGTAAGCCGTGTTCGCTGTTATAGCCGGAACCATTGACGCTGTGAGCGAGGATGTCGGAGAGTCCGACGACCTTCTCAGCGCTGGCCTTCTTGATGAGCCTGATGGTTCTTGGGGCGGTGTGGATGTCAGCGGCGATGACATTCTTTGTGTATTTGAGGACGGCACGTGGGTCGTTTGCGAGGATGATCTCGCATTCGGCACCTTCGGCCTCAACGAATTCTTTGTAGTAGCCTGGGTAATCCATGCCGGTAAATGGGTGGTGGATGATACCGAAGAGCTTCCTCCATTCTTCAAGAGTGAAGACATCCTTGAATGGGTCGACGTTCTTCTCATCGAGAAGGTCGAGGCTGATAAGGCCATTTCCGACCTCATCGCTTGGATAGCTAAGGACGATGGTAACTTTGCTCGCTCCACGCGCGATACCTTTTAAAAGGAGGCTGAAGCGGTTTCTTGAGAGGATTGGGAAGACGACACCGACGTGTTTCTTTCCTCCGAAGATGTTTTGGATGTCATCCGCGATGTCAGTGACATTCGCATAGTTGCCTTGGGCACGCGCCAAGACGGATTCAGTGACGGCGATGATGTCTTTATCCTCGATAGGAAGATTGTCTTCCTTGCTCGCGGCTAAAACGCTGTCGACGACGATTTTGGCGAGGTCATCGCCCTCTCTGATGATTGGGCAACGGACACCGATCGACATGGTACCAATGTTTCTTTTCATGTGGTGTTCTCCTTAAACGGACGAGTTATTATAGACACTCAATAGCAAATTGTTCATAAAAATTTGCATTTTCAGTAAAAAAAGTTTGAACACTCTCTTCTCTGTTTCGGAAGAGGTCTTTTTCAATTATTAAGTGACTATCTAACTTCTTTTCTATTATAGCCCTTCTTCTATGAAGAAATAATTGTAATTTTCTTTAATAATGGGGCCGTCACTAGTATAATTACACCGCAGTCTAATAAGGAGGACATGTAAGAATATGTCAGTAAAGGTTGCTATTAACGGGTTCGGACGCATTGGCCGTCTTGCTTTCCGCCAGATGTGGGGTGCCCCAGGCTACG
>JAEEGJ010010328.1_pt1 | contig 24397 bp, 21 predicted proteins | sample 8958761 | NCBI WGS metagenome assembly JAEEGJ01 (sample SAMN16246546, study PRJNA631951) | gut metagenome | biome: gut microbiome; feature: rumen; material: RS-attached | host: Bos | place: Iran: Karaj | collected 2018-10 | reverse complement strand
CGATTACTCCGAAAACTCCGAGTCTTCCGATTCTCCTATCGTCATCACCGATGAACTGGTAAACCTTCGCCTTCAGCAGAACCCCTTGGCCTACGACAAGGATGGCGAGATGCACTACGACATCATCTCTGCTTTCATCAAGTCCATTCGTGGCAGCGATCCCGATGCCGCCCTCTACTGGCTGGCTCGGATGATCGAGGGTGGGGAAGACCCTGTGTTCATCGCCCGCCGGTTGGTCATCTCTGCTGCTGAGGATATCGGCCTGGCCAATCCCAATGCCCTGCTGTTGGCCAATGCCGCCTTCGATGCCGTCAATAAGATCGGCTGGCCTGAGGGACGTATCCCCTTGGCGGAGGCTACCGTCTATTTAGCCACTTCGCCCAAGAGCAACAGCGCCTACTTAGGCATCGATGCTGCCCTCGACCTGGTGCGTCGTACGGGTAACCAGCCTGTTCCGCTGCCCATTCGTAATGCCCCTACGCAACTGATGAAGGAGTTAGGCTATCACGACGGCTATAAGTATCCTCACGATTATCCGGGACATTTCACCCCTCAGCAATACCTGCCCGATGAGCTCGTCAACGAACGCCTTTGGCACGGGCAGCATTCGCCAGCTGAGGAGAAGCTTGTGGAGCGGATGATTAATTATTGGGGAAAGAGGTATGAAAAGTGAAATCATCATATATATCATTGAGCTGTTAGGCACCTTCGCCTTTGCCATCTCTGGCATCCGCCACGCAGCGGCCAAACACTTCGACTGGTTTGGCGGTTATGTCTGTGGCATCGCTGTCGCCATCGGTGGTGGTACCATTCGCGATGTCATGTTAGGCACCACGCCTTTCTGGATGACCACTCCTATATATATGATATGTACGGGCGTAGCGCTGCTGACGGTTGTGTTTTTCGGCAAGTGGATGGAACCGCTGAAGAATGCCTGGTTTGTGTTCGACACCTTAGGTCTCGCCCTGTTCACTATCGCTGGTATAGAAAAGAGTCTGCTTTTCGGTCAGCCGTTCTGGGTGGCTATCATCATGGGCTGCATCACGGGATCGGCGGGTGGCGTCATTCGCGATGTGCTGCTCAACAACGAGCCTGTCATCTTCCATAAGGAGATCTATGCGATGGCCTGTGTGTTAGGCGGTGTGGTCTATTGGGGCCTTGCGGAATTAGGACTCCAGGTTGAGTTTTGTGCTGTCACCAGCTTCATCGTCACCTGCCTCATCCGCTTCCTCGCCGTCCGCTATCACATCTCCCTGCCCGTCCTCTCCGAAAAAAAATCCCCGCCAGCATCTCTCTGACGGGGATTTTTGTGAATCATGGGGAAAGGCACCGATGTGCTATCTATGATGGCACAGTGCGTGCCTGTCCCCTGTGATTTACAGCGCTCCTTAGAGCGCAATCCGTTCTCTTTTATTAGATCGCAATCCACCTTTTTTTATTATATCACAATCGGCCCATACCCCATACAACTCGTGGTTGTAATCGCCGTCAGAAATGCCGTGAGCGCAGCTACTACTACCTTCACCGCTACCTCAATAATCCTCTTCTTCATACGCTAATTGTTTTAGGTTAATTCATTCACTTAATGCTCTTGCAGGTCATTCCATTTCCCCTCCTGAGTAGGAGGGGGCAGGGGTGGTCTGATCGCGTGACCTTCTGCTTCTGCTCTTGCGTCCCTGCTTTAGCAAGCAAGCTTCTGCATGCGCTCAGACCCCCTCTGGCTCCCCCCGCTCCAGCTCTGCTGGCTTGCTACCGGAGGGACGCAAGAACTCAGGGGGAGAATTAGTTACCCGTGTCAATCGGATTGTGGTTATCCCCGCCACCGGTAGTGCCCGTGTTGATCACGAGCGTGCTTGCCTGCCCGGGCATTGCGAAGCTACCGGAATAGACACCGTCAGATTCGGTCAGCTCGATCTCTGATCCATTCACACTCGCCGTAGGCACTTCTCCCTCAGCAGGCGTAATACTGATCTCCACCTCGTCGTCCTCGTTCAGGCTTGCTCCCGAATTCACGGCATTACCGTCCTTAGTCACTGAGGCCGTACCACTACCACTCTTACTGATCGTCAGTGCATAGCCGCTCGTCTGTTGGCTCTGGCCACCATTGCCGCCCTGCGAAGAGCCGCCGTTGCCAGAGTCTGACCCGCCGCTCTGCGAACCACCACCGCCACCATTACCACCTGACTCGGATGAGCTGGTGAGCGCCTCGATGGTGTCCTTGGCGGCCTTCGTCCAGCGGAAGGTGGCGTCGCTGTTCAACTCCTCACGGGTGAATTCACCAGTGGCCTGTGCCAAGAGCTTGGCACTCTTGATGGCATACTAGCTCTCCTTGGTGTAGTCGGGGGTGCGACCGTTGGTGTTGGGCACACCACCCAGACCACCTACGATCTTGTAGTCCGGCCCCATCACCAGACCATTGGCCTGTACCGAGCACTTGAAGATGGCCAGGTTGTCGATCTTCACGGTGTTACCGTTGAGGCACTGCTCGCGGGTACATGCCACGAAATCCTTCAGGATACCCGCAATCGTACCGACGCTGAACGGGGTGTTGTGCTCTGCCATGTGACGAGCCATGTCGTCAATACTCATGGTCTTCTTGTACTCTACGCGTGCGAAGTACTTTCCGTACGCCGACGACTGAGCGTTTCTGTTTTGAGAAATGTTTAGTTCTAACATAAGCTTTACTTTTTTAATGGTTAATAATTAAGTTCACTTTGCCTCTGGATCCTTAAGACGGTGCAAAGTTACAACATTTTCAGTCATGGATTGTGCCCTTTGATGCCTTTTAGTGCCTTTTAATGCCTTTCGCATCAGTGAAATGCATTTTTCTCGATTATTTTTCGTACCTTTGCATTGTAAACATATTACTAACCATTTCAATTAATTATTATGATGTATTCAAAATCTTCAAAGGCCATCGGCCGTTCAGAGTTAGCCCACCTCTATTTCCCCGACCTTGCACAGAAGTGCGCCTGGCAGAAGCTCCGTCACTGGTTCTACCTCAATCCGCGCCTGCGTCCGCTCACCGTCATCCGCCGTCACACCTTCTCGCCGCAGGAGGTGCAGCTTATTTACAGTGAGTTAGGCGAGCCTTGAAAATTTAGAGCCTCTTATTCTCTGATAACACGCTTCTGTCACTCTGAAAATAGCCTCCTGATGAAAATTAGGAGGCTATTATTTTTACACATGAATGTATCAATGTATCATGTATCATTTCGTTTCATCAAATCCGTATAATGAATTATCTATATATAATATATATTTATAAATATATATTATATATAGATAATTCTATATTCTTTGCTTCATCCTCTTACAGTCTTCTTCTAATCATCCAATTTTGATTTTAGTAAATGATTCAATGATACATTGATACATTTTGTACTACCCTGACATTTATTATTTGTATGCATATACAAGTCCATACTTTTCATGTAGCTTACGAAGTGAGCCATCTGACTTCATCTGACGAATGACATTGTTCACCATCTGTAACAGATCCTCCTGCCCTTTTTGCATGAGGACACCAATTTCACCATGAGTAAAGGGAGTGTTCAACAGTGGGGCTGCAAGTCGGGTGTCAGTCTGCACATAATAGGGAGCCTCTGTTATCTCTGTTATCATCACGTCGGCTGCACCTTCAGCAACAAGTGTCGGTATTTCTTCGTTTTTCTGGTGAACGACTATGTTAGCGTGAGTCAGGTTCTCGTTGGCAAACTTTTCATTCAGTCCCCCAGGATTCACCATCACACGGACTTCGGGTTTGTCGATGTCGGCCAACGACTTGTAGCGATCGGCCTCCGAAGCCCTGCAAAGGATGGTCTTACCATTAGCCAGATAGCCGTCGCTCATTAGCATGGTCTCACGCCGGGCATCGGTTATGGTTATTCCACCAATAGCGAGGTCGAACAACTGAGGCTCCGTTAATACATCGGCTGTCAACGTAGGCCATGAGGTCTTTCTGAACTCTGGTGCTACGCCTAATCGTGAAGCAATCTCCTTTGCAACCTCAATACCAAAGCCCCAATATGTCCCGTCAGCCTCGCAGAACGATAACGGACGGTAGTCGCCTGTAGTACCAAAGAGGATTGTTCCTCGATCCAGGATCGCCGCTACTCTGCCATAGATGGGAAGGTCTGTAGATGTTGACAGGATGAAAACGGAGGATTGGCCGTTCTCCTTTCCGAACTGGATAGCACCTTTCAGGTCGTTCTCTGGGAATAGCTTCGTACTATCGAAGTAATAAAAGCCATCCTCACTATTGTACCAACCGCCTACATAGCCGTCGTGCTGCAAGGCATGGCTTACCACCTTGTGGAGTTGGTCACGCGAATGGCTGTTCTGGGTAGCTGCATAACTGACGGCTATTCCTTCCGTCGGCACCGTCATCGTGCGGATGTCAAGTGTGAATCCGCCTGGATTGGCCTGACAGAAAGCCCAAACCATATCAGCAATAGTTGATATTTTGCGCTGCTCTGTAGCGTTATCCTCATTGGAAGAACATGAGGCGAAGCTGGCCGTTCCGAAAATGGTCAGGACGGCTAATAATAACCAAACCCGGTATTTTTTCAATCGTATCATATCACAAATTATCTTGTTACCTTTATATTACGTTAAAGTGCCTGAGGGCGTTGAGGATGCCGTCGTCGTCAACGGAGGTGGTGACGTAGTCGGCGTGGTGCTTGAGGGCGTCGATGGCGTTGCCCATCGCGACGCCGATGCCGGCCTGGAGAATCATTGAGGTGTCGTTGCCGCCGTCGCCGAAGGCCATCGTGCGACTGACGTCAAAACCCTCATGACGGGCCATCGCCAAGATGCCCTTGCCCTTGTCGGCACCGTTGGCGGTGATGTCCGTAAATTCCGGATGCCAGCGACCCGAGACGCATTGCGGCATGCGCGCCATCAGCACGGGCTCGTAGTCGGCAGGGAAGAAGGGCGTCAACTGCAGGATGTCCTGCTGGAGCACGACGTCAAGCGCTGAGGCCTTGTCGAGGTTCTTCACGGCGAGCATCTGGCGGAAGATGCGGTCGACGTCACCCCTGGGGTCAACGACTGCCACATCCTTACGGCCTACGACGATAAGGCTGTTGCCCTTCTCCTGGCAGTCCTCCACGCAGGTCATCACGTCGTCCTTGGGAATGGGCTGGCACGTGACCATCTCGTCGCCCACATAGCATAGCGCACCGTTGGTGGTGATATAGCCGTCGATGAGGTGTGCAATAGCCCCCAGATTGGTGATGATGATGGGCGGACGGCCCGTGGCGATATACACCCGCGAACCATTGGCCTTGGCCTGTGTCAGCGCGAGGATGGTCGATGCGGGAATCTCGTGCGTCTGGAAACTCACCAGCGTGCCGTCGATGTCGAAGAATAATGCGTATTTCTGTGTCATATCTCAAACTTCAATTTTTCAATTCTTCAATCCTTCAATTCTTTAATTCTTCTCCGTCATGTATTTCCAATAGCGGCGCGGCATGTCCTGCAGCTGTTTGCGAGGGTTCATGCGCTCCTTGATGCAGATGGCCTTGAAGTACGTGCGCCAGAGGTCCTGGAACAATTGGTCGTTGTCGCTCAGCACGTCGGCATCGAGTTTCCCGTTCGATAAGTCGAACGGCACAGTAGCCTCGTTCTCAAATGTCACGCGGATGACAGTTTTCCCATCGTAATAATACCCATAATGCCGCTTCGCATCGTATATCAACCACGGCTGGTCATTGAAGCGATCCTGAAAGTGGTCGATGATGATGGGCAGCACGTTGTGGTCGGGCGAGACGACGCCCAGATACGTGCCGTCCTTCGCCTTCTGAAAGCGGATAAACTGCTTCATGCGCAATTGTTCGTGCAACACGCGTCGCGCGATGTTCGTCACAGCCAGCACATCGGCATCGGCGAAGTTTCGCGAGATATCGCCCTGATGGAACACCTTACATATATAATGGAATAGCGGCGTGTTTAACTCCCGTACCTCTGACAGCCAACTGACGGATATCAGCCGCAGGGCCTCGCGCGTCAACTTTTTCTCCAGTCCTGCCCATACCCGTCGCGCCTTCTCTTCGTCCGAACTCACATGATAGGTATGGTCGCAAAACAGTGGCAGCGCGTCGCCCTCAGCCAGCAACTGCTCTGGTTGCTCCTTCAGTGCGAATGCGTTAAACACCGCCGTCAGCAGCCCGTCCATCGTTCCGTCAAACACATATACCGTCATAGTGATTGCAAAAGTACGAATAAGTGAGTGAAATACCAAATTTATTTGAGTATTTCCGAACGAAAGATTGCAACGCCACACTTTGCACCTTCAAGTCCAAGAACCTTCTCGCGAGTTTTTTTCTCCCAATATCAATGTATTATGAAAAAAAATATGTACTTTTGTAGCGTATTATAAAAAAACATGCTATGAATATTAAAAATGTTGTGATGCTGGCCACAGTTTGGTGTTGTGGCGTGATGTGTGTTGAGGCTCAGGAACAGGCAGAAGAGTTTACTGTAGCAACGCTGAACGTTGATGGGTTGCCTGCAGAATTGCTTGTGACTATCAATCCTGAAGGACCCGGTGAGAAATATACGCCTGAGATAGCAGACTATCTGTTGAAGAAGAACTACGACATCGTCGGCTTCCAAGAGAACTTTAACTTCTACGATTTGCTTTTCGAGAAGCTTGAAACCACCTATTTGCACGATCTGTGCTATGGGAAGATGTCGCTTGAAACACTGACGATTCCTTTCCCTTATGACGGTATCAACCTCATTTGGAAAAAAGGTATCAGCGGTGAACGCACAGACAGCGTACAATGGGGGCAATCGTACGGATTGATAGATCATGCAAGCGATGAGTTGACAAACAAGGGTTTCCGACGCTATGAGCTGACATTGAAGGGAGGGTCGCAAGTGGTGGTCTATAATGGGCACTTTGATGCCAGTAGCGAAGAAGATGAAGTGTCTGGCGAGGATACTGCTAAAAAAGGTATCTATATTTGCCGAGGCCGAAAGATTCTGGTGAAATAGGAGTATTACAATTGATTATAGATTATTTGTCACAAAGGTGGAAAAAAACGAGTTAAAGACTGACAGACTGACAAAACCCCGATGTACAGGGCGTTTGCAGTCTGTTGACAGTCTTTTAGAGACTGACAAGACTGACAACATTTGGGCCAAATATTAGCAATATTTCGTCACGTTTTAGTTGTATAAGTGGAAAATTCTCTAGAGAATTTATCTTAAATCAGCTGTATAATACAGAAATTTTCTAGAGAATTCCTTCGTTTTTCTAGAAAATTCAACGCATAAATGGTTGTCAGTCTCCTGTCAGTCTTGTCAGTCTCCAAAATGACTGCAAACGCCCTGTACATCGGGGGTTTGTCAGTCTGTCAGTCTCTATCACAAAATTTTCAGGTCTTCAAAACAAAAACCGCATAAATATTCAAGCGTGGAACTGTCCGATTCCACTACTACGAAACGGACTGGGACTTCGAATGACAGATAAATACCAGTTCTTGAAATTCAAAGCGAGCTACTGTTCATCAGCAGCTCGCTTTGGACTCATGTTTCTACGTTGTGTCAACGTCCCCTGTGTCACCTCGTAAGGTTAATAATCAAATGAATCAGAGAATCGTACCACGATTTACTCAACATCGGAGCGCGGCTATCTGCAATAGCAGAAATTTTACTATGGTTTACACCCATGAGGTAATCTACGTTATAATCATCATCATCTGCAATAGCAGAAATTTTACTATGGTTTACACCCATATAATCATTTCGTTTTAGTTTCTTAATATCTGCAATAGCAGAAATTTTACTATGGTTTACACCCAACCTGCTGAAGAAATAACTCGACGCTGTATCTGCAATAGCAGAAATTTTACTATGGTTTACACCGTGTTGAGCACGAGGCAGTCGTACTGGATGATCTGCAATAGCAGAAATTTTACTATGGTTTACACCGAGGTTCTTGAACTGGTGACTCTCGTCCACATCTGCAATAGCAGAAATTTTACTATGGTTTACACCACACAAGGTTAAGAGCCGGAAAAGGAGACAATCTGCAATAGCAGAAATTTTACTATGGTTTACACCATTTGCCTGCAAAAGTAATGATTTTCAGTCATTTATGCAAGTCTTTTGTGATATTTTTACTCCAAATACGGTTTCTCAACCATGAACTGGAGCCATTTTTCGTTTTCTATTCTCTTTGTTTCTGGATTTCTGAGCAGATATAGTCCCTTCAAAGCGATATGATAGGCACCATTGGCATCGGCATCCACCGGCAGTTTTGATACCCAGTTACCCTGTGCATCTTTGCCCTTGTTAGCCTCATCGGTAGAGCAGAAATAGTGTCCGTTTTTGGCTACCGGCGAGAGAATAAAATCCTCTTCCGTTGCTGCATTGCTATTACGCATCTGCAAGGTCTTCTGGAATGCATAAAGCATTGTACTGAAGAAGCCTGCATTGGCAGCATTGGCCTCAATATCAGCAATCATGGCTTTGAGATCAGAGCCTTCTGTCAGTTGGATACCTTTGTTCTTAAAGGCATTGACGATATCTTTTGTTGGCTCATAATCCACCATCTGCTTATATCCCTTATCGTCTATTCGCATGACGATTCGCTTGCCAAATGTGCTGACCGTCCATAGGTTTTGATAGTCCGTCTGGAATGTCTTAAACTTACGATAGTCGAACTCAAATTCGATATTGCCATTCTTCATCTCAATGCGCTCCATCTTCATCAAGAACTCTTTTCGCTTTTCAGCATTGGTGATGTCGTTGAAGTTGAAATGATTTACAAAGCCAGTCACAGGATCTATCTTAGAAGTATAGGCAGCGGGGATATAGAACAAGAAGCCACTTTGCTTGCCCAGTCTCTGGAAACTGACAAACTTCTGTGCCATCTGGTAGCCTCTGAGTATGCCGCCCTTCTCGCCTGCCTCACGGTCTTTAAAGGAAAGATAGTTCAGTTTGTCAATCAGCATCTTCTCAAACTTCTGATAGACCTGACGCTCTACCTTGAAGCGTCCACGCTTAAATCCGAAGTTCAAATCCTCCAATACCACGATGGCATTGTTTTCAATCATCATCTTCGTTATCTCATGGATGACAGCAGAAAGGAAGCCTTCTTTCAAATCCTTGATTTTGCCCACGCTATCCCAACTCTTACGGGCCTCGTCACGCTCTTTTTCGCGCTGCTCCAACTTAGCCTGATAGTTGTAACTGTTCACGACGTTGAAGGTCTTCTGCTTCAGAATCTCTCCACGCTGGTTAATCAGGGTGAGATAAATCAGATGGCGCTCACCACGGTCAATACCGATGATATTCACATCAGGATTGTCTTTGAGATAGTTCAGCACATGCTCATTGATATACTCATTACCCTCTGCATTCGCATTGAATGTAAGAGGCACGTGGAAGAAGTATTCCTGTCTGGTATATCTGCGGTCCTTGATGATTTCGTGGGTGACGTCCTTCACGATGACCTGATCCATATACTGCTTTTCAGCAGTTGTCAGTTCACTTTCTTTCTTTTTGCCATTATAGAACTGATACAGGCTGCGATAGATGGATTCTGGTATTGGCATTCCACTCTTATCCCTACGATTCAACATCTTCGAGCCCATTTTATGCGATACGGGTTTCTTGATGCTTTGAGGGCGACAGAACAACTCAGCCTGGCCATTCAGTTTCAGCACCAGACTGCTGAGATTCTCATCAGTAAACAGATTCTCCCAATAGAGTGTATGTAGGTTCTTACGCCCGTGAGCGCCCTCTGCATAGTCTTTATTATAGAGTTGGAACAGATACAACTGGCCGTTATCTATCCATTCGTTGATTTGCCTGACAGGGATATCCGAGAATGTAATCTTGTATGCCTGATTGGCTATATCACGATAGAAGCCTGCAATATCCTCATACGCCTTAGTATCAGCGAATTGGAAATTGAACTTACTCCAATCCGGATGACGGTCAATCGCATCCTTATAGAAATCAATCAGGTCATGCAGGTCAGCAAGCTTAAAATTGGGGGAGCCTTTCTTGAAAGTCTCTTCCTCCTTGATTCTCAAAATATGCCTGGACGGATTGAAGGTGTCGAGTCCTTTCTTAGAGAAGAACACCTTTGGCAACATCTTGTTGGGGCCAGGTATCAGTTTGTAAACCATCTTACTATAATGGCTTTCATCCGCTGGCCATTTTTGATTCAGGTTTGGCATATTCTGGGCATTCATGATTCCCAGATAAGACAAGCCGTCTTTGAAAAGCAGGATGGCCTTGTTGGCTCTTTCCTTGTTCTGATCCCATCCGTCGGCCAAGGAGGGTGTTTCAAAGTTGAGTTTGAACTTCTTGACATCAGAGGGCTTTTGAGTGAGATAGTTTCTTACCTTATTATATAACAAGAAGAGCGTGTCAAGTTCCTCATAGAGGGGGATGAACTCATTATAGAAACTCTTGTCCACATCATACTCTTCTGGCATTACCAAAACGGAACATTTGTGAGAGATTTCCATCATGGCATCCAGCAAACTCTTCACCACTTCCGTACCCGTTGGGTTGTTCAAAAACTTCTGCTTTTCGTCACTCTTACACCATTCATTAAACTGCATCCAATAGCCACAAATGGCATTTAGTGTTTGGGGCAATTCTGAGTAATAGTGTGAGAAGTTGTTGCTGTTATCAAAGCACAATTCTGACAAGCAATAGGCCTTACGTGAAAGGTAAGCATCAACCTTTTTCTTGTTTTTGGCCACAGAGATGTCGCCAAATTGCTGAACAGCCTTTTCCTTCAATTTCTCTTCGATGACGCTCCACTTGCCAAACAACTTCTGCGAGATGTCTGTCAGTTTGTCGGCAGTAACACAAATACCATCTGGATTATAAGTGTCAATCTTGCATAGCAGAGCCACCAACTCATTTAGCACATTGATGGTTTTTCCATCACGCTCGAAATGGGTGATGTGCTCATAGAATTGGACGATAGAAGCCACAAGTTCATCTTCCGTTTCTATCTGAGCAGGGATATAGGACAAAGTATCACGATCAGACAATATCTGCTTAAACAGCGGTATCATCGTCATAGCCTTCTTAGAACTTACCAGTTCCTTATGCTGCTGGCGATAGAGGTTTGAGAACTCGTTGATGCCACGATACTTCTGCTTACCCTCTTCGCTCACACCACCAATCACACGGTTAAAGAAATCGATGCCGTCCTGTGTAAGCAGGGAATTATAGAAATCGAGCGAGAAGATATCATCAATCAGCACGCCCTCTAAGAAAGGCCGCATTTCCTCTGATGCCTGTTGGATGACCTCAGGACAAGTAGTCTTAATCTTATCATAAACTTCCAGATTGGAAAGGAATTTTGGGAAATTGTCGTGTACCAATCTATATGGGACACCCGTGCTGATGGCATCAGGACTATAGATATTATTCCGATTCTCTTGGAAGCCGATAAAATAGGAAGCAAAGCCTTGGAATGATTTCAAAGCCTCATTATCGCTGAACTCTGGCAAGACTGATGTAATCAAATCACTTGGTGTCGCTGCCGTCAGTTCTTTATAATGTTTGAAATCCTTGATAGCAGCAGCTATCTGCTTACGCATCATAGTCTGCTCAGCCTCCAAACGTTTCTTGGCTTCATCGCTTTTCGTCTTCTGATAGTCCTCAATGGCCTCCTTCAAGGGACTCCAGTCAAGATGGACATTCTTCATGGATTCGCGGATACAAACCTTATGATATTCATCAATGAGTTTCTTGACCACAGGATAATCAGCAGCCTTACTCTCATCATTTTCCAACACTCTGTTCTTTTCTATCCATTCTTGCGTTCTGCCAATAGGTTTCAACTCAAAACGTAAAGTCTTTGATACTGGATATATGCCGATAAACTGTTTTAAGTCCTTCATAATCTCTATTCTGGGTTTTTATATTTCTGCAAAGTTACATAAACTTTTCGAAAAAGAATTGTTTCCCCACAAAAAAACGAATTATTTTTGGGAAAGAAATGTTTATGGGTCAATTTACAAAGCAGTTTCTCAGAGTGATTTAGACTTTAGAGGAACGAGTACTGTTTCTTTAAAATTTCCGTCAGCATCTTTCACAAAAGCTTTATCTAGAATATTTTTTCCGTGAATAAGGAGGATCTTTTCACCATCTTTTTTCGTGTACTCTGAGATGCGAACTTCAGACGTATCATTAAAAGTGTTGACATAAAGTGATTGCTTTTCAATATTCTGAAGCTCCATATTAAAAGTAACTCTTATGAAAACTTGTAGTTCTGTTACGATATGCTTATTTCCTAAGATATCCAGTACATATAATTTATCAGGAGGGGTGATAATCAAAGGGATGTCTCCTATTTTTTTGCTATGAAAATATAGATAATTTTGTAATGACGGAAGCATAGATGGTATATGATTCCGCAGAATATCAACTAAATAGCGTACCATTTCCACTTCGTTATTATCTAAAAATTTGAAAATACCATTGTCGGAATATGGTGCTGTAGGATTATCATTCTCTAATATTGCTCTATATTGTGGAGCCATCTCAACCTTACATTGGGTATAAAATAAGTCTACCGAATTGAATATTTTCTTAAAAGGAACATCCCCTATCTGATATAAATCTATACCATAAAATTGAGCTTTAGTTTGTGCTCCGGCTGTAAATCCATTAGAAGATACTATGATGCCTTTGTGAATCTCGGGTATATCGTTGCATTTGCTATTGAATGCTTCAATCACCTCAACATCTACCTTTTCTTTATAATCCTTACATTCAAAAGCAATTCCGACGCTTCCACCTTGAATTTTTGTTTGAACATAAACATCAATTTCTCGCTTAAGATTAGTACGATCTTTCAGTTTAGCATTGGCCACAATGAGAGTATCAGGGCTATTCTTTAGAGATTCCTGAATAGCCACAACCAATTGTTCCAATGCTTTACCTGCTTTCATTTATTATGTTTATTGATAATTCTTGATGTCCGAAAGCAGGGATTAGTCGGAAAATAAACATAGCCAAGTTGTTTGTTGAAATTCATAGTTTACAGGCAATTACGTTTATTTACAGATGACTTCGTTCGAAAGTACTCTTGTACCTCCTTGTCTTAACTCTGGCGTATTGATGCGGATGTCGCAATCTACTACGAAAATGGTGTTGGACTTATTGGAACGAATTACATTTTCGTCGTGCATGTCGCTGAGATAAATTTCTGGAGTAGCATAGGTCCAGTTTCGAGGATTTTTCAGTTCGAAACCCATCTGACGCATATAGTCAGCAATCTCTTCATCGCTTACAGGCTGTCCATCAATGAAAGGTTGCTCTACGATAATCTTAAACTCTCCGTTCTTGTCGCGACCAAAGCCCAGAACGGTCAATCGTGTCTCAGGGAAATAGGTGTTGTGGAGTGCAATGCGGTCAAGAGCAAAGATGGGCAGGATAAAATAATCGAGGCCAATAGATTTAATCAGCGTTGAACCATGATCATAAACTTTAGCCTCGCCACCCTCTGCAATTTGTTCACCAAGAACTTTGGGCAATTGTTCATCTACAGCATCGGTCCATACTCCGACAGCTTTTGCCCATCGCTCAATTACACTTTCTTGCTGCGCTCCAAGTTGGCACTCTCTTTGGTAGTCGCTGAGTGCTGACGAATCCTGACAATCTGAGCCAGTTTCTGCTCCCGCGAGCAGGGATGCAATGACATTTGTTGCACCTCCCGCTGCGCAGCCATGCTGTTCCTGCGGTGAAAATCGTTGATAAACCAACCGTCCACTAATGAATTGTTCAACCTCGTTGCACGTTCCTCACTCTCGGCAGAACAAACATGTTTGCTCTGCTCTCGCTTAATCGGAACCTTCTGCATAACTATCAAGTTTTTGCAGACCCTCAGACGTAAAGCCCTCTGCAATAATGGTGTGGACGGAAGCCCAAAAGTCTGCATTGTTCATATTCAATCCGATTTTGCTGCAAATATACAAATAATTTTCGAAACTACCAAAATGTCGTTACTTTTTTGTCCAGGTCTGGGTTTCGTAGAACATGGCGACGTAGCCGCGGACCTTCAGGTTGTTGCCGTCGAGCCAGATGGAACACTTGTAGGTCTTGCCGTTCTTGGGATTGTAGATCTTGCCACCTTCCCACTTTTCGCCTTTCTTGGTGAGACCCGTCAGGATGTTGACGCCAACAAGTTTGCGGCTTTGCAGCTTCTTGTCAGGATTGTGGACGTCGAGCTGTCCATCGCCTTTCTTCAGCCAGACAATCTTGCCGTTCAGCTTGTCACCACTCTGGTAAATCTCCACCTGAGAATCACCACCTTCTGTTACCCACTTGCCGACAACGCTCTGAGCGTATCCGGCTGCTGACATCATGGCCAGCAATAAGCAAATAATTACTTTTTTCATGTTAATTGTTATTTGAATTGTTAATGTTTTTCTTTTAGGATTTGCTCACACGGACGGCCAGCATGGTGAGGTCGTCGTTCTGCTCGGCACCATCGCGGAATAGGTCGGTGTCGGACTTCAGAGCCTCTATGATATCGTGGCAGTTGCTGGACGAATGCTGGGTGAGCAACTGGATGATGCGGTCTTCGCCGTACTGCTCCTGCTGGCGGTTTTCGGCTTCGTTCAGTCCGTCGGTATAGAGTAGCAGTCGCTGATTGCCCTGTAGTTGCATTTCTTCGCCTTCAAACTCCAGTCCTGGCCACAATCCGATGGGCGCATTGGGCTGCACCTCGAGGAACGAGAACTGGTCATCGGCATCGCTAATGATGGGTGGGTTGTGGCCTGCGTTGCAGTATTCAAGCTGTAGGGTTTTCAGGTCGAGTCGGCAGATGAACATGGTGACAAACATGCCTTCATCGTTGTTCTCGGTTAGTTCGAAGTTCAGTCGGGTGGCTATCTCTGCGGGATTCTTCCCCATCAATGCCAGTGTGCGGAATCCGCGTGTGACAATGGCCATAAAGAGCGATGCGGGCACGCCTTTTCCACTGACGTCGCCGATGCAGAAATACAGTTTGTCGCCTTCACGGATGAAGTTGTACATGTCGCCGCCCACCTCCTTGGCGGGTGTCATCGAGGCCCAAAGGTCTATGTGCTCGTTCAGACCCCTATCACCCCCTAACTTAGGGGGCATAGAGGGCACCATCGACATCTGGATATTGCGAGCAATGCGCAGCTCGCTCTCCATGCGCTCTTTGGCGGTGGTAGTCTCTTCCAGTTGGTCGTAGGCATCCTTCAGCAGGTTATGAGCTTTTTGCAGACGTGCTCCAACGCGATGGCGTACGATGATATAGATAAGCATGATTACAAATACGATGGCCACCAACACCATTCGACTGATTTGCCTGCCTCGCATATTCTGTTCGCGCTCTGCGGCCATCTCCTGCTCCTTCTGGTGCACCGCCTCTTGCTCTATGGCATCGGATCGGCGCGCCTGGGTAATGGCCGAGTCAAGATGCTGCACAATGTCCATACTGATAGCCTTGGCCGAATCAATCCTGCCAGCCTGCAGGTTGATATCAAACTTCTTAAGCAGCATTTTCTGTATATTCTCAAGCGAATAGCCTACATTTTGTTCTTTCATCAGCGTATTCAGGTTTGAGGAATTGTCGGCCGACTCCTGCCAGCGCCCAGCCAGACCAAGATAGATGCTGCCGAGAATACTTCCTTCGGCTGTGCGGCTAAAGCTTGTTTGCTCGAACAACTGATAGGCTTGGGCAGCCTCGCGCTTTCGACTTAATCCTTCGAGTGCTATGGCGCTATTGATATAGTAACGCGACCACTGCTTTTCGGCATAGCCCGGACGCCCATCAGGTACTTTCTCGTATCCACGTATCAGTTCGCCTAAGCGCTCTGTCCATATATAGGCGTTACCATACTTTTGTAGATCAAGATAAGTATTGCAAATGATGCCCAAACCTATGATAGCATCGCGATAGTACACGTATTTCTGATGCCGCTTAATAAGGTCGAGATGCAGACGGTAACCTTGTGTAAGATATTCGTCGGCCTTAATCTCGCTGATGCCAAAACGACTCTGGTAGCAGCCCTCATAGATAAGCAGATTGGCATAATCGCTAGTGGAGTCGCACTTCAACTTCTCCATTCGCTCGATGGCGGGCTGTACAATCGCCTGTGCAGACTCATACTCACCCCACACGTTCAAAAGACCTGTCAGACGCTGGACGATGGCTGCATAAACCTTCACATCCTCAACCTCGGTGGAATTCTCGACTGCCGATATACCTTTCTTCCAATAGAGTTCGGCCATGCGTTTTTGCATTAGGCGGTCGTAGGCATAGCCCAACCAGTAGTCGGCCTGGCCCTCCGACATATTCCCCTGCTGTTTTAAGCTGTCTGCAAGTTCTATGATTCGATGGTAGTCTCTAACCTCATAGGCCTCGTTCACCAAGTCTTCTGCTTCTTTATTCAGCCGTTTCTGCTCGTTGGAGTCGCCTCCACATCCTGACAGGAATAAGGCGACAGCAATTGTCAGCACCAGAGTCAAACGGCCAAGTATGTTCTTGCTCATATATCCTATTCTTTATCAGTGTGCAAAGATACGATTAAGTGAGTAAAGAACCAAAGGAAAACGAGTTTTTCTTTGATCTTTCGAGCGAAAGTATCTTCTCGCGGAGCGAAAAGATACGATTAAGTGAGTAAACCACAAAATAAATTATAATATATTTTTATTTGTATCGTAGGTATCGATTGTCCTCTCATGACGTTTTGCAAGAAAAATGGGTGTTGAGGTGTCAAGATGTAAGCAAAAGAGTGCTTTTTGTGGTCTTGAACTATACAAAATGACACTTTTTTATTGCCAGAATATGCAAAAAGTAAGATTTTTCTTTTGTTTCCTAACTTTTCGTGTTACCTTTGCAGCGGAATTAGACAGAAAGGATAGCAAACTGACACAAATCATTGCGATATGGCACAGAAAATCAGATTTACGAAGATGCACGGTTGCGGCAACGACTACATCTATGTTAATACGATGGAGCAGAAGGTGCCGAACCCTCAGCAGGCAGCCATCGAGTGGAGCGATCGCCATAAGGGGATTGGCTCTGACGGACTGGTGCTGATAGGTAAGAGTCCTGTGCCTGAGGCTGACTACACGATGCACATCTATAATGCAGACGGTTCGGAGGCCATGATGTGTGGCAATGCGAGCCGTTGCATTGGCAAGTACCTGTATGAAAGGGGACTGACGACGAAAACGAAGATTCGCCTGCTGACGCTGTCAGGTGTAAAAACCTTGCAGCTAGACATTATTAATAATAAGGTGGAAAGCGTTACGGTGGATATGGGTAAGCCCGTGCTGGAGGATGAGTCGCAGTTCCTTGGAAATCGCGTGCTGGATAAAGGTACGTTCGTGTCGATGGGTAATCCGCACTACGTTATCTTTACCGAGGATGTGGATCAGGTAGGAGAGACGGGACGAGCACTGGAGCGTCATCCGGCATTCCCGCAAAGGTGTAATATCGAATTTGCACGGATTGTCAGCGGGGAAACCGCTGACCACACGACTATAAGGACGCGTGTCTGGGAGCGGGGTAGTGGTATCACGGAGGCCTGTGGAACTGGCGCTTGCGCTACCGCAGTTGCTGCAGCGCTGACAGGCAAGGCCGGCCGAAAGTCGGATATCGTAATGGATGGAGGTACGCTGAGCATCGAGTGGCGCGAAAGTGATAACCACGTCTATATGACGGGACCTGCGGAATTCGTGTTTGATGGAGAAATAGAAGCGGACTCTGTCCTAAATGAAAAATGATAATTGATAAATGATAAACGCAATATGGCATTAGTAAACATTCATTTCCTGAACCTGCAGAACAATTACTTGTTCGCTGACATTGCCAAGAAGGTGAACGCCTTCAAGGTGATGCACCCCAAGGCAGACGTCATCTCATTGGGAATTGGCGACGTGACGCAACCGTTGGCCCCTGCCGTCGTGGAGGCTATGCATAAGGCTGCCCACGAGATGGGAACCATCAAGGGTTTCCGTGGTTATGGTCCTGAGCAGGGCTACGACTTCCTGCGTGAGGCTATTCTGAAGAACGACTTCCTGACACGTGGTGTACACCTTAGCGTTGACGAGATTTTTATCAATGATGGCGCGAAGAGTGATACGGGTAACTTCCAGGAGTTGCTGCACTGGGACAACTTTATCGGTGTGACCGACCCTATTTACCCTGTCTATATCGACTCGAACGTGATGATTGGTCGTTGTGGCATCTACAATGAAGGCCGTTGGACTAACGTGCGCTATATGCCGACTACGGCAGAGAACGGTTTTATTCCTGAACTGCCGAAGGGACGCCCTGTGGATGTCATCTACCTGTGCTATCCCAACAATCCGACGGGTACGGTCATTACCAAACAGGAACTGCGCAAGTGGGTGAATTATGCGTTGAAGAACGATGCGCTCATCCTCTATGATGCTGCCTACCAAGCCTATATCCGCGACCCAGAGATTCCACGTAGCATCTATGAGATTCGTGGTGCCAGAAAGTGTGCCGTTGAGTTCCATTCGTTCTCGAAGACGGCAGGATTTACAGGTGTGCGTTGTGGCTATACCGTTGTGCCTAAGGAAGTGACTGTTTCAACCTTCGAGGGTGAGCGTATTCCGCTGAACCAGTTGTGGCTGCGCCGCCAGTGTACGAAGTTCAATGGCACGAGCTATATCTCTCAGCGTGCTGCCGAAGCGATCTATAGCCCAGAGGGTAAGGAGCAAATCAAGGCCACCATTGATTACTATATGGACAATGCCCAAAGGATGTTGAAACGTCTGCGTGCACTGGGCTACGAATGTTATGGTGGTGAGAATGCCCCCTATATCTGGATGCGTACCTCAGAAGGCATGGACTCGTGGTCGTTCTTCGAGGCTTTGCTCTATGGTGCCAACGTAGTCTGCACGCCAGGTGTCGGCTTCGGTCCCAGTGGTGAGGGCTACGTGCGCTTTACGGCTTTCAATAGTCACGAAAAGACTGACGAGGCCCTCGACCGTATTGAGAAATGGAGTAAAGGATAAAACCATAGCCAACGATAATAACTAATGAATCCGCGGAGCTGTTAAGGGCTTTGCGGATTCTTTTTGTCAATGGCAAAAATGCGTGTGTCCGAACATAATTCTGTTAAAACTGACGTTTTGTAACGAAATGGTAGCCTGAGAAGACAAACTGTAAACAAAATGCAAGAATATTCAACGCTGTGATTTACAAAATGTCAGCTGGTGAAAGTTTGTTTAATCAAAATGAAAGAATTGAGATGGAAAGCTGAGCAAAATGCTGTAACTTTGCAGTGTAAAAATAACAAAGTGTTAGCCCTGAGGGGTCAGTATTAATTAAAAAGGTAAAAAGGTATGAAAAAGATTGAAGCAATTATCCGCAAGACGAAGTTCGAGGATGTAAAGGAAGCTTTGCTCTCGTCGGACATCGACTGGTTTGAGTACCACAACGTGCACGGCATCGGACAGAGCCGACAGGAGAGAATATACCGTGGCGTGCAATATTCAACGGATGTGATTGAACGCGTGGCCATCACGATTGTCTGTCGCGACCAGTTCGTGGATCCGACGGTGAAGGTGATTCTGGAAACGGCACATACGGGTGAGGTTGGCGACGGCCGCATCTTCGTGAGTGACATGATTGACACGTGGAGCATCCGTACAGGCGAACACGGTGACACCGTATTAAGAGATAAGAAATAGAAGCCTCCCCCGACCCCTCCAAAGGGAGGGGAGAGACTAAAGACAAACATAAACCCCGTACCTCCGTTCGGGTTCCCCCTCTTTTTGGAGGGGGTTAGGGGGAGGCTTATAATTATGAACGAAATTGGTATTTCACTCGATACTGTATGGATGCTATTGGCAGCCATGTTGGTTTTCTGGATGCAGCCCGGTTTTGCGCTGTGTGAAGCAGGTTTTACACGTAGTAAGAACACGGCAAACATCCTGATGAAGAACTTTGTCGACTTCATGTTCGGCTCTTTGCTGTTCTTCTTCCTGGGCTTCGGCTTTATGTTTGGTGCCGATACCCTTGGTGGTTTCATTGGTATGCCCAACTGGGGTGACCTGGGTTTCTATGAGAGCGATCTGCCCGTAGAGGGATTCTTGATTTTTGAGACTGTGTTCTGTGCTACCGCTGCTACTATCGTGAGTGGTGCTATGGCTGAGCGCACCAAGTTCTCTATGTACCTTATTTATAGTGCCGTCATCTCGCTGATTATCTACCCTGTTGAGGGTCACTGGACATGGGGCGGTGGCTGGCTTTGTAACGATGCTGCCGATAGCTTCATGATGACCACCTTTGGCGCTGTGTTCCACGATTTCGCTGGTTCTGCTATCGTTCACTCTGTAGGTGGTGTACTCGCCTTGATTGGTGCGCTGGCACTGGGTCCCCGTATTGGTAAGTATGGTAAGGACGGTAAGAGTCGTGCTATCCCTGGTCACAACCTGACAATGGCTGCCCTTGGTGTCTTCATCCTCTGGCTGGGATGGTTTGGCTTTAACCCAGGTTCTCAGCTCGCAGCTGCTGGTGAGGTAAACCGCATCGCTATCTCTCACGTGTTCCTGACCACCAACCTCGCTGCTGCCGCAGGTGGTGTAGCTACGATGTTCATCACTTGGCTGAAGTATGGCAAACCTTCACTCTCTCTGACCTTGAACGGTGTGCTGGCAGGTCTGGTAGGTATCACCGCTGGTTGTGACCTCGTATCTCCCGTTGGTGCCGTGATTATTGGTCTGGTTTGTGGTACAGTATTGGTATTCGCCATTGAGTTTATTGATCACAAGCTGCACATCGACGATCCTGTAGGTGCAAGTTCTGTACACGGCGTCTGCGGTATCCTGGGTACTATCATGACTGGTCTGTTGGCTACTGAGACAGGCGCCTTCTATGGTGGTGGTTGGGGCTTCTTCGGTGCTGAGTGCTTCGGCATCCTGATGATTGACCTCTGGGCAGCTGTTTGTGGATTCATATTGTTCTATGGCATAAAATATATTCACGGATTGCGCGTTGATAAACGTATAGAAGAAGAAGGTCTTGACATCTATGAACATGGAGAGGCTTGTTATAACTAAAATTGAAGAATTGGAGAATTGAAGTTATGAAGAAGATTGTTTTAATCGCATTGGGTATGGCCATGAGTATGACCACCTTTGCACAGGAAGAGGAGAGTGGAGCAGAGACAACGATTGCTGCTGACGCTGTAAGTAGTTATATCTGGCGTGGCCAGGATTTGGGTAGCACGGCCTTCCAGCCTACACTGGGCGTGGCTTACAAAGGACTGTCGCTGACGGCTTGGGGTAGTTACGGACTCGTGAACCCTGCCGATACCAAGGAGTTTGACCTCACGCTGGCTTACACCATTGGTGGTCTGAATATTGGTATCACTGATTATTGGTTCAATGCGATGCCCGCTGGCGCTGACCCTGATGGTCGCTACTTCAAGTATGATGCTCACGCCACCAACCACGTATTTGAAGGCAACATCGGCTATGACTTTGGCTTTGCGTCGTTCAACTGGTTTACTAACTTCGCAGGCAACGACTATAAGGAGGACGGCGAACGAGCCTATAGCAGTTACATGGAAGTAGTTGTCCCATTTAAACTTTCTGCCATAGAGTGGACTGCTACGGCTGGTGCCGTCCCTTATACCTCACCTCAGTACGGAACAGATGGTTTTGCCGTTACCAATCTGGCTCTGAAGGCAACAAAAGACATCAAGATAACTGATACGTTCTCGGTTCCCATCTTTGCTCAGGTGGCTGCGAACCCCTGTTCACAGAAGGCCTATCTGGTTTTTGGCTTTACACTACAGCCGTAAGTTGGAATTGACAGATTGATAGTATCGAGGACTGATTTCTTGCAAAGCGTAAGCAGATGGCAAGGTTTCGGTCCTCGAAACTTTACATATTGTCAGTTGGGTGTGTTTTTAACATTCGATATGTTTGTCGCACCTGAACGATTATCAATAATAATGCGTAATTTTGCAGTCCATAAAATACAATTTGTTTTTATGGATACGAAGTATATTTTTGTCACAGGCGGTGTCGTTTCCTCGTTAGGAAAGGGTATCATTTCCGCCTCGATTGGAAAACTCCTACAGGCTCGCGGTTACAAGGTAACCATCCAGAAGTTCGACCCCTACATCAACATCGACCCAGGTACGCTGAATCCTTATGAACACGGTGAGTGCTACGTGACGGAGGATGGTTTCGAGACCGATTTGGACTTGGGACACTACGAGCGTTTTACTGGCATACACACAACACGAAACAACTCTATAACGACAGGGCGCATCTACAAGACCGTCATCGACCGTGAGCGCCACGGCGACTACCTGGGTAAGACGATCCAGGTAGTGCCGCACATCACCGACGAGATTAAAAGGCGAATGCTGAGAACCTCCCCCGACCCCTCCCAAGGAGGGGAGTGTCTTGCGGATTCAGAATGCGCCAGCTCCTCCTCCCCTTTGGGGAGGTCGGGAGAGGTCTTCGACTTCGTCATCACCGAGGTGGGCGGTACCATTGGTGACATCGAGAGTGCACCGTTCATGGAGGCTATCCGACAGTTGCGCTGGCAACTGGGGCGCGATGCCGTGTGTGTGCATCTGACGTACGTCCCTTATCTGAAAGCGGCAGAAGAGCTGAAGACGAAACCTACGCAGCACAGCGTGAAGGAACTGCAGGGCATGGGTATTCAGCCCGACATTCTCGTCCTCAGAACCGAACGCCACCTCAGCGACGCTATACGCCTGAAGGTGGCATCTTTCTGTAATGTCGATTTGGAATGCGTGGTGCAGAGCGAGGATATGCCCAGCATCTACGAGGTGCCTGTGAGCATGCAGAAGCAAGGGCTCGACGCCGCCATCATGCGCAAGATTGGTATTCCTGTTGGCGAGACGCCTGCTATGAAACCCTGGCACGACTTCCTGGACAAGCAGCGCAACGCCAAGCGCGAGGTACACATCGGTCTGGTGGGTAAGTACGACCTGCAGGATGCCTACAAGAGCATCCGCGAGAGCCTGAACTTGGCAGGCATCTACAACGATGTGAAGGCGAAGATTCATTTCGTGAATAGCGAACAACTGACGACGGAAAACGTCGCCACACAGTTGGAAGGGATGGTAGGCATCGTCATCTGTCCAGGCTTCGGACAGCGCGGCATTGAGGGCAAGATTATCGCTGCTGAATACACCCGTACCCACGACATTCCCACCTTCGGCATCTGTCTGGGTATGCAGATGATGGTCATCGAGTTTGCCCGCAACGTGTTGGGCTATAAGGATGCCAACAGTGCCGAGATGAACCCTGATACGCCCCATAACGTCATCGACATCATGGAGGAGCAGAAGAATATCAAGGATATGGGCGGTACCATGCGACTGGGTGCATACGATTGTGAGCTGCGAGAAGGCAGTAGGGCGTATGAGGCCTACCAGGATCCTTGCGGGAAAACCGCAAGGCACACTACCATCCGCGAGCGCCACCGCCATCGTTACGAGTTCAACAATAAATACAAGGAAGAATACGAGCAGGCTGGCATGAAGTGTGTAGGCATCAACCCTGCCGCCGACCTCGTCGAGATTGTCGAGATAGCAGAAAAACGCTGGTACATCGGTGCACAGTTCCACCCAGAGTACTCTTCGACGGTGCTGCATCCGCATCCATTGTTTATGTCGTTTATAAAGGCCTGCATCTAATATGGAACAACTGAAGCATGAGTGTGGTGTGGCGATGATTCGCCTGTTGAAGCCGCTGGACTACTACGAGAAGAAATACGGTACGTGGGCCTACGGTTTCAACAAACTGTATCTGATGATGGAGAAGCAGCACAACCGCGGACAAGAAGGTGCGGGTATTGCCTCCGTCAGTCTCAATACAGAACCTGGTCGTGAATACATGTTCCGTGAGAAGGCCGAGGGCAAGGACGCCATTACCGAGATATTCAGTCGTGTGACGGAGGAAATGAAGGGCGAGCTGCTGATGGGTCACCTGCGCTACTCGACCACGGGCAAGAGTGGACTGACGTTCGTACACCCCTTCCTGCGCCGTAACAACTGGCGCGCCAAGAACCTCTGTCTGTGTGGTAACTTCAATATGACCAACATTGACGAGGTCTTCCAGTTTCTGACGGCCCAAGGGCAGTCGCCGCGTATCTTTGGCGACTCGTACATCACACTGGAACTAATGGGACACCGATTGGACCGTGAGGTGGAGCGCCTGTTCGTCGAGGCAAAGGAACAAGGATTAGAGGGTACCGACATTACCGACTATATAGACAACCATGTGGAGATGGCCAACGTGCTGCGTACCACGATGGAGCACTATGACGGCGGCTACGTGATGTGCGGACTGACGGGAAGCGGCGAGATGTTCTCCGTACGCGACCCGTGGGGCATCCGTCCTG
>JAEEGJ010010327.1_pt1 | contig 24399 bp, 22 predicted proteins | sample 8958761 | NCBI WGS metagenome assembly JAEEGJ01 (sample SAMN16246546, study PRJNA631951) | gut metagenome | biome: gut microbiome; feature: rumen; material: RS-attached | host: Bos | place: Iran: Karaj | collected 2018-10 | reverse complement strand
GTAGTTGCTTAATTTCATTTCTCACCCCGTTTACTGTATTCCGAGCTTTTTCTTTTCGAAAGCCAGATAATCAGCATCTGTATAAACTCTCTGTGTAAAATCTTGGGTTTTTGACTTTGAAACCCTGGTGTTGGTCGCCTTTGCGGCAGTTATAACAGGAGTAGAATCCAAAGTCCTGGCTTCTTCAAGGGTCTTTACACCCTGGTCATGCCAGCTTTTTAAAATCTTGTTTGCATATCTGAAGTCGGTCTTTGAAGTGCTGAGCACTGTTCTGTCGCAGGCTTCTTTAACCATTTCATCTGAAAAACCGAATTCGAAATACCAGCGCTTAACGTAAGGGAGCTCTGCATCGAGTAACGGACGATTAAGACCAAATGCGGTTTTAACTCCGGCAAAACGATTTGAAAATTCAGCGCTTTCTTTTAAGGCACCGTCTATGGTGGTTATTCCTTTGGAATGCCACTCGCGGGCTACCTTTTCGATATATGCATCGGTACGTTTTCCTTTTTCCAGGCAATAATCATAAAGGAAACGGATAAGGTCTGTAGGAAATCCCAGTTCTTCAAAAATAAAGGAAACGGTCTGAAGATTTCTGGTGGTAAGTGTCTTACCCAATGATTTCTCAACGTAATCAACCAATTCGTCGAAATCGGGATATTCATCCATGAAGGACTGTATCATATCCATTGAATAATTGGGTCTTACCTTGGGTTCCTCGATTTCTTTGGGCTCATCATCGACTTTTTTGTCATTGGTGACTTTTGTTTTCTTATTCCTAATGTCATCGATATCGTTGATATTGTCATCGGAGCGTCTGCCATAGGGTTTGCCGTTCAAAATGACCGGAGCCGGTACAGAGCGGGAACTTCTTTGGTTTGCATCAGAAAAAAGAGATATATCTGTATCGGAGTTTTCGAATTCATTTGAATCCTCTGCGGCTTCATCCAGATCATGAACAATAATGTTCTGTATTTTGCCGCCTCTTGAACAGCGCACGGAAAGAACATGCTGCTTATCCCAGTACTTAAGGGATGTGCGGATATCCTTCTCGGTTTCATCCAGGGCTTCTGCTATGGACTCTATTGAAACAGGCATTGAAGGATCCTGCAGACATCTTAAAAGATAGAGATAAACCTTTACGTCGCTTCCTCTTGCATCGGTCATGTAGTTGTCGATAAATATATTTGAAACCGTGGTCGAAGTTGCCCTCGAGCCATAGGTTAAGGTTATGCTCTGGTCCATAATGACTGCCTCACTGGTTTTGAAAAATTACAGTTGACATTATAACACAAAGTGAGGAATATGCAATCGCTTTAACCGGGTTAGCAGTCTGTCGAATGTGTTTGTTGATAAGGTGGATAAGTGGCAGGTTTCCCATAAAATAAGGTCACCCGGATGTGTATCCCTTTTTTGTGGATAAGGTGGATAAAATGATTACTTTAAGAGATCCTCGCCTATATTTACCACGTTTCCGGCACCCATTGTTATTAACAAATCACCCTTTGAAAGATTTTCGGATAAAAATTTTTCTGCCTCTTCGAAGCTTGAAAAATAGTAAACTTCGGTACCGAATTTTACCCTTATTTCATCTGCCAGCATTTTTGACGAAATAGTCCCCGGATCTTTCTCACGAGCGGCATAGATATCTACAAGGATTGCGGCATCGGACAGGGACAAAGCTTTGCAGATCTCGTCCTTAAAGGTAATGGTCCTTGAATAGGTATGCGGCTGGAATACAACCCAGAGTTTTTTGTGGGGATATTTTACCGCAGCCTTAAGTGTTGCCTCCATCTCTGTGGGATGGTGGGCATAATCATCTATGATAAGGGCTCCGTTGTATTCGCCTTTTTTCTCGAAACGGCGCGCAGTACCGGTATATTTTGCCAATCCCTTTTGTATGTCTGTAAATGCAATACCCAGTTCAAGAGCCAGAGCAGCTACACCTGTAGCATTGCTGACATTGTGTTCACCTACTACCGAAAGAGATATATTTCCTATAGAAGTTTCTCCCTTCATAAGGGTAAAGCTTCCCATATCATACTCATTATATGTAATGTTTTTTGCATAGTAATCAGCTGTACTGTCCTTAGCGGAGTAGGTGATCAAAGGACATTTTACATCTTTGAACAGAGCATCATAGTCCGGGATACCTTTTTCTATGGTAAGGATACCGTCCGCCGGCAGCAGATCGGTAAACTTTTTATAGGATGCCCTCTCGTTTTCCAGTGTCTTAAAGTAATCTAAATGCTCTGCTTCTATATTGGTAATGATGGCATGTGTAGGATGGAACTTCAAGAACGAATCGGTATACTCACAGGATTCGATAACCATATTCCCTAAACCACCGTCACGTACCTGGCCGCCTATGGCACTTAAGACACCGCCGACCGATACGGTAGGATCCAGGCCTGCCTCAAGGAGTATAAGGCTCATCATAGAGGTGGTAGTGGTTTTGCCGTGAGTTCCTGCTACAGAGATGTTTCTCTTATAATGAAGCATTATGTCTCCGACCATGCCTGCACGGTCGATGGCAGGTATATTACGGCGCTTTGCCTCCAAGAACTCGGCATTGTCAGCTTTGATCGCTGCGGTATATACAACTACATCACAGTCTGCGGGAACATTCTCCGGAGCACAGGAGTATTTGCAGGTGATGCCCAGGCCTTCAAGTTCTTCTGTAAGCTCGCTTTTTTTCATGTCTGAGCCTGTAACCACAAAACCTTTATTATGCAGGAGCTTGGCAAAACCGCTCATGCTGATACCGCCGATGCCGATAAAGTGTACATGGCAGGGGTTATTAAAGTCGATGTATCTCATTGTCAGTGTCCTTTCCTATATGCCTGTTACGAGGCAATAACTGCTTATATTATCTACCTCTTTGCAGGTTATGTCAATAAAGATTTTTAATTGTTTTTTTATTCGTTTGTGGGTTGCAAATTGGAGCAAGATGTGGTAATATTACAAGTGGGGATTTGTACCCTTTGGGTACATGCAAAGAAGGTGGAAAACAAAAGTTTTCCATACTATAAATGAATTTGGAGGTGACCTGCTTGATTCGGAAAGAAATGATCGCCATGCTTCTTGCCGGGGGACAGGGCTCGAGGCTTGGTATTCTCACAGCAGACATGGCAAAACCCGCAGTAAGTTACGGCGGAAAATACAGGATAATAGACTTTCCTTTGAGCAATTGCATTAATTCGGGTGTAGACACAGTAGGTGTCCTTACACAGTACCAGCCTTTAAGGCTGAATACTCATATCGGTATTGGTATTCCGTGGGACCTTGACAGGAATATCGGAGGTGTCAGCATTCTTCCTCCCTATGAGAAGAGTGATGATGCTGAGTGGTACACAGGTACTGCTAATGCCATATATCAAAATCTTAAGTTCATTGAGCTTTATAATCCTGAGTATGTGCTCATCCTCGGCGGTGACCATATATATAAGATGGATTACGAGATTCTTCTTGATTTCCACAAACAGAACAAAGCTGATATCACTTTGGCTACATACCCTGTAGCTTGGGAAGATGCGTCCAGATTTGGTCTTGTTATCACCGATGAAAACAAGAAGGTCCTTGATTTCGAAGAAAAACCCGCTAAGCCCAGAAGTAATCTGGCTTCCATGGGTATTTACATATTTACCTGGAAAGTTCTTAAAGAGGCTCTTATTAAGCTTAAGGATCAGCCCGGCTGTGACTTCGGTATGCATGTTATACCTTATTGCCACAATAACGGTGCTGCCGTTTACGCTTTTGAGTACAACGGATACTGGAAGGATGTAGGAACCCTGGCTGCATACTGGGAGTCAAACATGGAACTTATCGATCTGGTTCCCGACTTTAACCTGTATGAAGAGTTCTGGAAGATCTATACCAAGAGTGATGTAAGCACTGCTCAGTATCTGGGCGAGAATGCAGTACTTTCCCGCAGTATTGTAGGTGAAGGTACCGAGATTTACGGCAGTGTATACAACTCCGTTATCGGACCTGAGGTAGTAATAGAGGAAGGCGCTGTGGTATCTGATTCCATCATCATGCAGGGCACTCATATAGGAAAGAATACAAAAGTTAATAAGGCTATCATCGCTGAGCGCTGTGTAGTCGGCAGCGACTGTGAACTTGGTGTCGGTGATGAGGTAGAAAATAAAGAGCATCCCAATATTTATTGTAACGGGCTCGTTACCTTGGGTGAGAAGACCGTCATACCCGACGGCGTCCGCATCGGAAAAAATACCGTTATTTCAGGAGTTACCACTCCCGAGGATTATAACGGCGGCTGGCTGGCCGGCGGAGAAAGTCTCAGGAAGGTAGGTGAGAGCGCATGAGAGCAATAGGTATCGTACTTGCAGGAGGTAATGCTCCCAGGATGAAGGAGCTTACCAATAAGAGAGCTGTTGCAGCTATGCCTCTCGCAGGCAGCTACAGAGCTGTGGACTTTGCCCTTTCCAGTCTGGCAAATTCAAAAGTACAGAAGGTAGCAGTGCTTACCCAGTATAACTCAAGATCATTAAACGACCATATGAGTTCTTCAAAATGGTGGGATTTCGGACGTAAGCAGGGCGGTCTGTTTGTATTCACACCTACCATTACGGCTGATAACGGTTTCTGGTACAGAGGTACCGCAGATTCCATTTTCCAGAATATAGAATTTTTGAGAGATAGCCACGAGCCTTATGTAGTACTTACCTCGGGTGACATTATTTATAAGCTTGATTTCAACAAGGTGCTCGAGCAGCATATTGAAAAGAAAGCCGATATCACCGTAGTCTGCAAGAGACTCGGCAGATGCGAGGATACCAGCCGTTACGGTATCATCGGTACCAACGAAGACGGCAGGATAGTTTCGTTTGATGAAAAGCCTAACGGCTGCTCAGAGGAGGATCCTCTTGTTTCCGCAGGCATTTATGTATTCAGACGCCGTCAGCTGATAGAGATGTTAGAGCGTGCCGACGAAGAAGAAAGATATGACTTAGTACGCGACATCATCATCAGATTCAAGGATGTTAAGAGGGTTTATGCATTTGAGCATAACGCATACTGGAGAAATATCGCTTCGGTTAGTGATTATTATGATGCAAACATGGATTTCTTAAAGCCCGAGATCAGGGATTACTTCTTCAGACAATATCCTGATATCTATACCAAGGTTGACGATCTGCCTCCCGCAAAGTATAACGCAGGTGCTTCAGTAAAGAACAGTCTGGTAGCAAGTGGTACAATTGTTAACGGCCGTGTTGAGAATTCCATTATATTCAAGCAGGTTTATATAGGAAATAACTGTACCATCAGGAATTCCATCATCTTAAACGGTGTTCACATCGGAGACAATACATATCTTGAGAACTGTATTGTTGAGAGCCGTGATACCATTAAGCCTAACAGCAACTATTCAGGTGAGCCCGGCAAGCCCAGGATCGTCATCGAGAAGAGTGACAGATATATGTTATAATTGTAAGGAAAGGTTACAGCCTCTTCTGATATGAGGGGGCTGTATTTTTGAGAATGAAAAAGAATTATTTGAACATTGCTTTGATCGTTACGGCCTGTGTGGCGCTCATTGCAGTTGTATTTTTCTTTATAAAACTTGATAAGATATCCAGAGACAATACCGGCAGTTCAAACAGTGCCGAAGAAAGGGATAAAGCGATTATATTGAGTGCTGACAGTGACAAAACCCCCGGAGACAACGAGGAGAGTGCTCTCTCTGTCGCCTTAAAGGCTACTCCGACACCAAGTCCTACACCTTCTCCGTCACCTACACCGGAGCCTACGCCGACTCCCACACCGGAGCCCTTGAGTGTGGATAATATTGATCCGAATAAGCCTATCGTAGCTCTTTCCTACGATGACGGACCGAGTTCAAATACCGCAAGTATCCTGGAGACACTCGAAAAGTACGGAGCTCACGCAACTTTCTTTATGGTTGGTGAAAATATAGATATGCATCCCGATTGGGTAAAGATGGTCTATGAGTCCGGAAACGAGGTAGCAAACCACACTGTTAACCATAAGAATCTGAATACCCTGTCTGCAGAGGATATCAGGAAAGAAGTCGAAAATAACCAAAGCAAGCTGAACAGTACACTGGGTCTCGATAAGAAATACCTGGTTCGTCCGCCATACGGAAATGCAAATGATACCGTAAAGGCAACGGTTGAGCATCCTATGATCCTGTGGTGGGTTGATACTCTGGACTGGAAGTCCAAGGATCCCGATGCCGTACTTGAGGAAGTAAAGAAGGCTACCAAGGACGGTGCCATCATCCTGATGCATGACCTTTATTCCACAACAGCTGAGGCTACCAAGAAGGTTGTACCGTGGCTCAAAGAGCAGGGATACCAGATATGCTCCGTTAGCGAGATGTTCGCTGCACGCGGAGTCAAGATGGAGAATGGTAAGACCTATAACAGCTGTATAAGTGCAGAGAAATATAAAGAAAAGCAAGGACAATAAAAAAATTAAAAAAGTACTTGCAAATTGGCATAAATAGTTGTATACTACCATCCATAGTTTATAAAAATTTAATGGCTGTGATGAAAAATACGATTCTCAAGGTCTTTCAGAGATGCGGTGGACGGTGCGAACCGCAAGATACAGGAATCCTTCCAATTTCGGAGCTGCCGGTGATGAGCCGGAGGGAGACGACCTTTATATCGTTTGAGAGATACCATAGGGTTTATGGTAATTTGGGTGGTACCGCGGAATGTACATTTTCGCCCCATGTCTTAGTTAAGATATGGGGCTTTTATTTTTTGCAAAAGCGGAAAAGTTTGAAAGGAGAATATTATGATTGATCTGAAATTTTTACGTGAGAATCCTGAGGTTGTTAAGCAGAACATAAGAAATAAGTTCCAGGATCAGAAGCTTCCTTTGGTTGATGAGGTTATAGAACTGGATGCTGAAAGACGTGCAACCCAGCAGCAGGCAGATGACTTAAAGCAGAAGAGAAATTCTATTTCAAAGCAGATCGGTGCTTTAATGGCTCAGGGCAAGAAGGCTGAGGCTGAAGAGGCTAAGAAAGAGGTTGCTGAGTTTGGTGACGAGCTGGCAGCACTTGATAAAAAGCAGGCTGAGCTTGAGGAAGAAGTTAAGAAGAGAATGATGATCATACCTAACATCATCGATCCTTCTGTGCCTATCGGTAAGGATGACAGCGAAAACGTTGAGGTTCAGCGTTTCGGTGAGCCCAAGGTACCTGATTTTGAGATCCCTTATCATACAGAGATCATGGAAAAACTCCATGGTATAGACCTTGATGCTGCAAGACGTGTTGCAGGTAACGGTTTCTATTACCTGATGGGTGACATCGCAAGACTTCATTCTGCAGTTATTTCTTACGCTAGAGATTTCATGATCAACAGAGGATTTACTTACTGTGTACCTCCTTTCATGATCAGAAGCGAAGTTGTTACCGGCGTTATGAGCTTTGCAGAGATGGATGCCATGATGTACAAGATCGAGGGCGAGGACCTCTATCTTATCGGTACCAGTGAGCATTCTATGATAGGTAAATATATCGACCAGATAGTACCCGAGGAGACTCTGCCTCATACTCTTACCAGTTATTCTCCTTGTTTCCGTAAGGAAAAGGGTGCTCACGGTATAGAGGAGAGAGGTGTATACCGTATCCATCAGTTTGAAAAGCAGGAGATGATCGTTATCTGTAAGCCTGAGGACAGCATGGTATGGTATGATAAGCTGTGGAAGAATACTGTAGACCTGTTTAGAAGTCTTGATATCCCGGTTCGTCAGCTTGAGTGCTGTTCGGGAGATCTTGCAGACCTTAAGGTTAAATCATGCGACGTAGAGGCTTGGTCACCCAGACAGAAGAAGTATTTCGAGGTTGGATCATGCTCGAACTTAGGAGATGCTCAGGCAAGACGTCTTAGGATCAGGATTGTCGGAGAGGGTGGCAAGTACTTTGCTCATACTCTTAACAATACCGTGGTTGCTCCTCCCCGTATGCTTATCGCATTCCTTGAGAACAATCTTAATGCAGACGGTTCTGTTAATATCCCTGAGGTACTTCGTCCTTACATGGGTGGCAAAGAGAAAATCGAACCTTGACAATAACATTATTTAGTCTGCCGGACTTGGTTACAATTGGATTGTGTTAGTATTTTAGTAAGAGGGCTGTGAGTTCAGTCCTCTTTACTTTGCTGTTTAGAAGTAACTGCATCTTGACAAAAAAAATAAACAGGTGTAGAATACTTGCTTGTTTGAGGTTAAATACATTTATATAGGTAGAAACTCGTTGATAATTTAAGTATTTTTAGGAAGGATTAGAGTAAAACATTATGACCAAAGGAACATTCAAGGGTGGCGTGCATCCCTATGAGGGTAAGGAACTCTCCATGGACAAGCCCACAGTTAAGCTCCTACCGGGTAAAGAACTGGTATATCCGATGTCACAGCATATCGGTGCTCCTTCTAAGCCCATCGTTGCAGTTGGTGATCATGTGCTTATGGGTCAGAAGATTGCTGAGGCCGGCGGCTTTGTATCGGTACCGATTTCAGCATCCGTTTCAGGTACAGTAAAGGAAATAAAGCCGACCCTTACAGTTTCGGGAAGTATTGTTGATGCTATTTATATTGAAAATGATGAACAATATACTCCTGTAGAGGGTTTGGGAACCAAGAGGGATTATACCAAACTTTCAAAACAGGAGATCAGAGATATAGTAAAGGAAGCCGGTATCGTCGGTATGGGCGGAGCCGGATTCCCGACACATATAAAGCTTACTCCTAAGGATGAGAATGCAATAGATTATATCATCGTTAACGGTTCGGAATGTGAACCCTATCTTACATCGGACTACCGTATGATGCTTGAAGAGGGCGAAAAGCTGGTTGACGGTGTGCGTATCATCCTTCAGCTTTTTGATAATGCACAGGGTGTCATCGCAATAGAGGATAATAAGCCGAAGGCTATAGAGCATATCAGCGAGCTTGTAAAAGACGAGACCAGGATCAGGGTGCAGGTTGTAAGGACCAAGTATCCTGAGGGCAGTGAACGTCAGCTGATAAAGGCAGTTACAGGCAGAAAAATCAATTCTTCGATGCTCCCGGCTGATGCGGGCTGTATCGTAAACAATGTGGATACGGTTATTTCAATACATATGGCCGTTGCGGAAACCACACCTCTTATGAGAAGAGTGGTAACAGTTTCCGGTGATGCGGTTGTAAATCCCCAGAACTTTAATGTAAAGACAGGTACTAAATATTCAGAGGTACTTGAGGCAGCGGGCGGATTTAAGGTAAAGCCTGAAAAACTGATCTCCGGCGGTACCATGATGGGTATGGGACTTTTTGATGTGAATATCCCGGTAACCAAGACTTCTTCGGCACTCCTGGCATTTATTAAGGATCCGATGCTTCTTGTACCCGAGGGACCTTGTATCAGATGCGGCAGATGCGTTGAGGCATGTCCCGAAAATCTGATTCCCCAGATGATGATGGAGGCTTCTGAGCGTTTTGATGATGCTTCATTTGAAGCTATCAGCGGTATGGAATGTATGGAGTGCGGCTCATGTACATTCGTATGTCCTGCAGGCCGTAAGCTCACACAGAGCTTAAAGCAGACCAGACGCAGCATCCTGGATAACCGCAAGAAGAAATAGGAGATAATCATGAAAGATTTATATAATGTCTCTGCCTCACCCCATGTGAGAAGCGGAGTCACGACACGCTCGATAATGAGGGATGTGGCTATAGCCCTGATCCCGGCTAGTGCATTCGGTGTATATCAGTTTGGATTTAAAGCATTCTTAGTACTTCTTACAAGTATAGCTTCTGCCTGTCTTTGTGAGTTCTTATGGAAGAAGTTTGTTGTTAAAAAGAATACTCCTTATGAGTGCAGTGCTTTGGTTACCGGTTTACTGCTCGGTATGAACCTGCCTGCATCCGTACCGCTCTGGATACCCGTAGTAGGCAGTGCATTTGCCATCCTGGTAGTAAAGGAAATGTTTGGCGGTCTTGGACAGAACTTCATGAACCCCGCACTTGGTGCAAGATGCTTCCTGCTTATCTGTTTTGCAGGCAGGATGACAGCCTTCGGAGTAGAACAGTCAGCTTCACACTTTATGGACGGGGCAGCTTCGATAGACGGACTTTCTTCAGCAACTCCTCTTGCAATTATTAAGAATCTTGAAGCAGGACAGAGCATCAGCTCTAACGTATCACTTTCAGATATGTTCTTTGGTTTTACAGGCGGTGTTATCGGTGAGACAAGTACTTTGGCAATTCTCATCGGTGCAGCATATCTGCTTGTAAAGAAGATCATCAGTTTGAGAATTCCCGTTGCTTACATTGCAACATTTGCAGTATTTGTTTACATCTTTGGCGGACATGCTTTTGAGAGCGACGGTTTTTGCTATCTTGCATGTGAGCTTTGCGGCGGCGGTCTGATGCTCGGTGCATGGTTCATGGCTACCGATTATGTTACCAGCCCTATCACCAAGGGTGGCCAGATCGTATTCGGTATACTTTTGGGACTCCTTACAGGTATCATAAGGGTCTGCGGCAACTCTGCAGAGGGCGTATCATACGCCATTATCTTCTGCAACCTGCTCGTACCTTTCATCGAGAAGGTTACAATGCCCAGAGCCTTCGGTGTTGTTAAGAAGAAAAAGGGAGGTGCTGCAAAATGAGTGAGAACAAACAGAAGAGCACCTTGATAAAAGACGCTATTATCCTTTTTGCCATAACAATAATCGCTGCATTTGCTTTAGGTGCCGTATATGAAATCACAAAGGACCCCATCGCAGAGGCAGAAGCAAAGACAAAGACTGAAGCCGCAAAGGCAGTATTTGCGGAAATGAAAGAAACTGCTGATGCACCTGCAGATGAAGTAGAAAAAGCACAGGCTTTAGTAGACCAGAACAACAAGAACAAAGAATTTGACACCATAACAATCGATGAAGTTTTACAGGCACTTGATGAGAACGGCAATAAGATCGGAGATATCATCACTGTTACTTCAAAGAAGGGCTACGGCGGACAGATCACCATCATCATGGGTGTATCCGATGATGAAACCTTAAAGGGCATCGAGTTCCTGAGCATCAGCGAGACTCCCGGTCTTGGTATGAAGGCTAAGGATGATGATCCGGATAAGGATGGCGATTTCAAAGATCAGTTTAAAGGTGTACAGCCCGGCAGCTACAAGCTCACAAAGAGAAATATCAATATGAGCGGAACCACAGAAATAGATGCTATATCCAGTGCAACCATTACAACAAGCGCAGTTACTAACATGTTAAACGCAGGCCTCTTGGTTGCAGCATCGATAGATTAAGGAAGGAGGATTTTCAACGTGAATAAATGTACAGAACGTCTGTATAACGGACTAGTAAAAGAAAATCCCACCCTTGTCTTAATGCTTGGTATGTGTCCTACACTGGCAGTTACTACTTCTGCATTTAACGGACTCGGTATGGGTCTTTCGACTACAGCGGTTCTCGTTATGTCGAACTTTATGATATCTGCACTCAGGAAGATCATTCCCGACAAGGTCAGAATGCCTGCATTTATCGTAATAGTAGCTTCATTCGTAACTATAGTTGAGTTATTGGTAAAGGGATTCCTTCCTTCACTTAATGATTCACTCGGTATATACATCCCTCTTATCGTTGTAAACTGTATCATCTTAGGACGTGCAGAGGCATATGCCAGCAAGAATCCCGTACTTCCTTCAATCTTTGACGGTATCGGTATGGGTCTTGGATTTACCTGTTCACTTACCGTTATCGGACTTATCCGTGAGCTGATCGGTGCAGGTACTGTCTTCGGAGCACAGGTACTTCCTGATGCTTATGAGCCTTTCTCGATTTTCGTTATGGCTCCCGGAGCATTCTTTGTACTTGCTATCCTTACAGCAGTACAGAATAAGTTAAAGCTTAAGAGCGCAACAAACGGTGATGCACCTTCATCACAGTCAACACTTGCATGCGGCGGAAACTGTACAGAGTGTGTGGGTGAGGTTTGTACACAGAACCGTATCCGTATAGAGCAAAAACTCGACGAAGCAAAGGCTGTAAAGGCTGATGTAAAGGCTGATACTAAAAATGCTTTTCCTGAGACTGCCGGAGATAAGGTAGAAAAAGGAGGTAATAAGTAATGAAAGAAATGTTACTCCTTTTAGTAAGTACTGCTCTTGTTAACAACGTAGTACTTAGCCAGTTCCTTGGAATATGTCCTTTCCTCGGAGTATCAAAGAAAACAAAAACTGCCGTAGGTATGGGCAGTGCGGTTATATTTGTCGTAACTGTAGCTTCAGCGGTAGCAAGCCTGATCTACAATTTCATACTTGTACCCTGCGAGCTCGAATACATGAAGACCATCGTGTTTATTGCAGTTATCGCAGCACTTGTACAGCTGGTAGAAATGATCTTAAAGAAGTTTATACCTTCATTGTATAAGGCACTGGGTGTGTATCTTCCTCTGATCACCACCAACTGTTGTGTACTCGGTGTAGCACTCCTTAACGTACAGAACAATTACAATTTCTTAGAGAGCGTTATAAACGGACTTGGTACCTCGGTAGGTTTCTGCATCTCCATCGTGCTGATGTCAGGTATCCGTGAGAGGACCGAAAATAACGATATCCCTCATGTACTTAAAGGATCACCCATCCTGCTCATCACCGCAGGCCTTATGGCTATCGCATTCTGCGGATTTGCAGGACTGATCTAAGAAAGGACAAAGAAATGATATTTTTAGCTTTTAATATAAACGGCGTATTGGTTGCCGGCGGTGTAGTAGGAGCCGTAGGTCTTATCATCGGACTTCTGCTTGGTATAGCCGCAAAGAAATTTGCCGTAGAAACAGATGAAAGAGTCGGACTTGTCAGAGAGTGCCTGCCCGGAAGTAACTGCGGCGGTTGTGGATTTGCAGGTTGTGATGCCTGTGCCGAGGCTATAGTAAAGGGTGAGGCAGCCATCAACCAGTGTCCCGGCGGACGTCATGCAGATATAGCAGCTATCATGGGTACAGAGGCTACAGAGTCCGTAAAGATGGCAGCATATGTAAAGTGTAGCGGAACCTGTGACAAGACCACAGTAAAATACAGATATCAGGGTATAGCTGATTGTCGAAAGCTTGCACTTATCCCCGGTCACGGCGAGAAGGAATGTGTATACGGATGTATGGGATATGGCAGCTGTGTAAGCGTATGTAAGTTTGATGCCATCCATATTGTAAACGGTGTAGCAGTGGTTGATACTGATAAATGTACCGGTTGCGGTGTTTGTACCAGAACATGTCCTAACCATCTGATCGAGCTCAGACCTGTTACATCAAAGTATGCAGTAGGCTGTAACTCAAAAGATAAGGGCAAGGATACCAGAGTATTCTGTACCGCAGGCTGTATTGGCTGTGGTATCTGCGCAAAGCAGTGTGAGGCAGGTGCCATCACAGTAGAAAACAACTTGGCACATATTGATTACGAGAAGTGTGTAGGCTGCGGCAAGTGTGCCGAGAAGTGCCCGAGAAAGATAATCATTGTAAGATAAACATCATAAGAATAGTTAATGAGGGAGCTATGTGGAAACATGTAGCTCCTTTATATATTTGCCAAATCACCGAACAGAAATGCGCCAAATCACCGAATGAAAGATGATTAGCAAAAATATCCATTGTATTAAAAAAGTATATCCTATATAATACAGATATTAGGATATACTTTTTTTGTCGGGAAGGGGACAGTATGCCAATGGCATACTATAGATTATGATAAATACAAATGAAGTAATACAGTTCTTCGATCGGTTGGCGCCAAACTGGGATGCCGACATGGTCAGGAATGAAGATGTGATAAAGACTATACTAAATAATGCAGGTGTAGAGACTGGTAAGGATATACTGGATGTAGCCTGTGGGACCGGAGTGCTGATACCTGACTATATATCAAGAGGTGTGGCATCGGTCACAGCGATAGACATCTCTCCAAAGATGATAGATATTGCACGAGAAAAATATCTGAAGGATGGAAAAAATATTTCAAGCACAGAAGTTTCAATCATCTGTGGAGATGTTGAAACATATGATTTTGAGCAGCAATTTGACAGTATAGTGGTTTATAATGCGTTTCCACACTTCCCGGATCCGGACAGACTTATAGCCGGACTTGCAAAGAAACTTAAATCCGGTGGGATACTTACTATAGCACACAGTATGAGCAGGGAAAAGATTAACTCTCATCACAAGGGCTCTGCATCACATGTATCAAATGGACTAATGCCTGTGGGGATACTGGTAGGAATATTTACTAGGTATTTATCAGTAGACATGTATATTTCTGATGACAGGATGTATCAGGTATGTGGAAGGAAAATATGATGGAAATAAAGGAGTTTTTTGAAAAATACCCCGAAGTAGCTTTAGCTTTTTCGGGTGGAGTTGACTCTTCATATCTGCTCTATGCTGCAAAACAATATGCAAAACGTTGCACGGCATATTATGTGAAATCCGTATTTCAACCCAAGTTTGAATATAGGGATGCTGTAAGACTGGCTGAAGAGCTGGGAGCGGATATTAGCGTTATAGAGGCAGATGTACTTAGCAGTGAGGATGTAAAGAGAAATCCGGAAAAACGTTGTTATTATTGTAAGCAATTGATATTCTCTAACATCAAAAAGAATGCTTTGGCAGATGGATATACCGTAATTTTAGATGGAACAAATGCTTCGGACGATGTAAATGACCGTCCGGGGATGAAAGCATTGAAGGAATTAGAAGTAAGATCACCTCTCAGGGAATGCGGACTTACGAAAGATGAGGTACGAAAGCTTTCAAAAGAGGCAGGGTTATTCACATGGGATAAACCTGCGTATGCGTGCCTCGCTACCCGAATACCTGCAAATGAACCTATAGATAAGGATAAACTGGCAAAAATAGAGAAGGCAGAGGACTTCCTGTTTTCTTTGGGGTATACAGATTTTAGGGTAAGAACCATAAACGGACATGCCAGACTGGAAATGCCTGAAGATCAGTGGATGAAGGTGGCAGAAAATCGAAAAGAAATTTTAAATGGATTGAAGGATATGTTTAAAACAGTTTCATTAAGTTTAAAATCCAGATAATAATTTGTGATAAATATGGGGGTAGTATAATTGGAGAACGATACAAGAGAACTGCTTGAGAAACTTGCTGCTGGCGAAATCTCAGTGGATGACGCTTTGCTTAAACTAAAACTTAAGCCTTTTGAAGATATTGGATTTGCTAAGGTGGATACTCATAGATCCGTCCGTCAGGGAGTGGCTGAAGTTATATATGGAGCAGGGAAAACGACTGAGCAGATATTAGGTATTGCTCAAAAAATGTTGGAAAACGGTCAAAAGACCATACTTATTACCAGGCTTTCTAAAGAAAGTGCAGAAGAAATACAAAAGGAAATGCCTCTCGATTATAGAGCAGATGCTAGGATAGGTATCATCGGAGATGTGCCTAAAGCATCAGGGATAGGGAAAATAGTGGTTGCGACCGGCGGGACCAGCGACATACCTGTGGCTGAGGAAGCAGCTATCACTGCTGAGACCTTTGGAAATGAAGTGGTAAGGCTTTATGATGTGGGTGTGGCAGGACTTCACAGACTGCTTGCAAGGATAGAGGATATCATGGGAGCCAGTGTGATCATAGCTATAGCCGGTATGGAGGGAGCACTTGCCAGTGTTATCGGAGGACTGGCGGATTGTCCGGTGATAGCGGTACCGACAAGCGTTGGATACGGAGCATCGTTTAATGGATTATCAGCGCTGCTTTCAATGTTAAACTCCTGTGCCAGCGGGGTTTCGGTAGTAAATATTGATAACGGTTTCGGAGCAGGATATCTGGCACATATGATAAATCACATGGGGAAAGGAAATACGTAATGAAAAGTTTATATATAGACTGCAGTATGGGTGCAGCAGGAGATATGCTGACAGCAGCTTTGTTGGAATTATTTCCTGATAAAGAGAAAATAGTAGATGAGTTAAATACTATAGGAGTACCCGGAGTCAGATTTGAAATGGAAAAATCTGTAAAATGCGGTATAGTAGGGACTCATATGAGAGTACTGGTTGACGGTGAAGAAGAAGTGAGCGAGGATGTTCACGATCATGGACACCATCACGACCATGACCATCATCACGATCATGACCACAGTCATCCCCATAATCACACCTCAATGCATGATATAGAGCATATCGTGAATGATCACCTAAAGGTTTCTGCCGGTGTAAAGAAAGACATAATCGCAGTTTATAATATCATCGCAGAAGCAGAAAGTCTGGCACATGGCTGCCCGGTAACTGAGATCCATTTCCATGAGGTAGGAAATAAGGATGCCATAGCTGATATTTCGGCGGTATGCTACCTTATAGACAGGCTTTTTGTGGAGAATATCATAGTATCACCCATCCATGTGGGATCGGGACAGGTGAAGTGTGCCCATGGTATACTGCCCGTTCCTGCACCTGCTGTCAGCTATATACTTCAGGATATACCGATATATGGAGGCAGCATCCGCGGTGAACTCTGTACTCCGACAGGGGCAGCCCTTCTTAAGCATTTTGCGGTATCCTTTGGCTCTATGCCTATGATGAAAGTCAGAAAAATCGGCTACGGTATGGGGAAAAAGGATTTCGATGCAGCAAACTGCGTGAGGATTATGCTTGGAGATATATCTAAATCTTCAACAGACTACATTCTGCATCTCTCCTGCAATGTGGATGATATGACAGGCGAAGAGATAGGCTTCTGCATGGACAGACTCTTTGAGGCCGGTGCCAGGGATGTTTACACGGAATCCATATATATGAAGAAAAACCGTCCGGGTACCATGATAAATGTTATCTGTACCGAGTCGGAAAAGGACGCAGTGATAAAAGCTCTTTTCAAACACTCCACCACTATCGGCATCAGGGAAGAGAAGATGAACAGGTACATTTTGAACAGAAGGGTGGAGACCGTTGAAACTCCTTACGGACCCGTGAGGTGCAAGGTGTCATCCGGTTATGGTGTGGAACGCAGAAAATACGAGTATGATGACATGACTAAAATTGCTAAAGAAAGAGATATGAGTATACAGGACGTAACTCGTATTGTTAAGGATAGTTTGTAAGCAATTATGTAGGAGGATCTTCTTGGGTTCTCCTATTTTTGTACGTTAAACGAATGCTCTCAGTTTGCAAAAAGTTTATTATCTTTATTATTCTTTTTTTACAAAATCTATGTTATAATATTTATCAGTCAATCAATTTTCAATTGTTATGATTGAAAAACATATAGGCTGTGTAATTAAGGAAGTATTTACGAGGAGGGGCAAATGATAGCAAAAAGTACAGTAAAAGAGATCCAGGTTTACAGAAACAGTGCATCAGTCATAAGGACCGGTGAGGTTGCACTAAAGGAAGGCAGAAATATCATCTATGTTGGGGGGATGACACTGACTTCAAAGCAGGAGGATTTTGTTCTTTCATTCCCGGAAAATGTGAGAGCGGCAAACATCCAGATTATAAAGATTGATGACATCGATGATTTTGGAGAGAGAGAATCCGAGAAGATCCAGAAAAAGATAGACGAGATAGATTATCAGATAGAAACAGACAAGCTCCTTATGGAACTGCGCAAGACTAACGGGGATTTTTCAAAAAGGACCGATGTATCGGTTGAAGCACAGGAGCAGTATATGGTGGCACTGCCGGCAAGACTTCTTGAGCTTCATAAACAGATAGGAGAACTTGAAGAGCAGAGAGAAAAACTCGTGGAGGAACAGGTTGATGCGGTAAAGGAAGAGAGCAAACCCCTGATAATGGCAGAAATCTTTGCAGAGGCAGAAGGAACGGTGCCTTTTATGCTGAGATATCAGGAAGCATCTGCCAGATGGAAGCCTAAATATGAGGTGCGCTATAAGAGCAGTGAGGAGCCGCTTGAAGTCAGCATGAAGGCTCAGATCACACAGAACTCGGATGAGGATTGGAAAAGGGTAAAGGTTACTCTGTATTCCGGAAATCCTGCAGTATTCCACGGACTGCCGGAACTGGACCCTGTACATGTATCAATATATGTGGATCCTCCTGTATACAGAGGACGTGCCAAGGGGGCTGCAGGTGGTGCCAGAATGTGCGAATCTGCCATGATGGATGAAGAAGTTTGTGACGAGGCCGTTTTTGAGGCTGAAGATAATGGAGCACCTAAGCTGGCTATGGCTTCGTTAAAGATGGAGGAGGCACAGGTCGAGGAAGAAGAGACTATGTCAGCGTTTATTCTTCCTGATCTAAAGGATATACTTAACGGTACTGATGGTAATATCGTTGTACTTCAGAGCTTTAAGGTACCTGCAAATTACCAGCTGCTGAGCATACCCAGAGTGGATACAAAGAGCTTCCTTACTGCAGAGATAAATGAAGCTGACTGGCCTTTACCTGCAGCATATGCTTCGGTATATATAAAAGACCTGTTTGCGGGGGATATATATGTGGATCCCGATACTGATGTGGATAAATTCTCGTTGTCTCTCGGACAGGATGAAAGGATCACAGTGGTTAGGACAGAACTCCCGAGAAAGACTCAGGAGGCGCTGCTAAAGAATCAGAGAAAACAGGTTCGCTCGTCACGGATAAGGCTGGTTAATAATTCAAAAGAAACGGTAAAGGTACTCTTAAAAGACCAGATCCCTGTATCTACTGACAAGGCGGTTACGGTTGATGTACTGAATCTTTCGGACGGAGTGCTTAATGATGAAAAGGGTGAAGTAAGCTGGACTCTCTCTGCTGAGCCTCAGAATGCTATCGAGCTGGAACTTTCATACAGCGTTGCCTGGCCAAAGGATAAAAGACTGTCAGAGAGGACGGTAAGATAAACCTACTGATGTAACTTTTAGCATATGACTGACTAAAATCACAATGTGACTAAAGTCATGATACAATGTGTCTTTTTTCACTACAAAAATAAAATATCACGGTTTATAATGAGTGTGTCAATGAACGGAACAAGTTCGGGGCACACTCTTTTTTAAATTTTAGAATGACAAAAGGTTCGTTCACTGTGATTAAAAAATGAAAAATATAAACTAAAAAAAGGGAAGAGAGAAAAAATGGGTACAATTTTAAGAACAAAGGATCTGACAAAAAAGTATGGAAGTAAAGTGGTGGTCGACAATCTGAATATCGAGATAGAGGAAGGCGAGGTATTCGGACTCTTAGGACCAAACGGTGCAGGTAAAAGTACCACGATGAACATGATCTGCGATATAGTAAGACCTACACTCGGCAGCGTTGAGTTTTATGGGAAAGATTTCAAGAAAAACCGTAAAGAACTTCTTTCAAAGCTTGGTTATATACCACAGGACCTGGCGATACACGGGAGACTTAAAGCATGGGAAAATGTTGAACTTTTCACATCACTGTATGGGATAAAGGGAGCGGAGTTAAAGAAAAGGATAGACGAGTCACTCGAGTATGTAGGACTTACCGAAAAGAGAAATGATTATGCCAAAACTTTTTCCGGCGGTATGAAGAGGAGACTGAACATAGCCTGTGCATTGGGACATCATCCAAATCTCTTGATATTTGATGAGCCCACAGTCGGCATAGATGCCCAGTCCAGAAATTTCATCATGGAAAAGATCAAGGAATCAAACCGAAACGGTGCGACTGTAATATACACCAGCCATTATATGGAAGAAGTAGAAGCCATCTGTACCAGGATAGCTATAATGGATAACGGCAAGATAATAGCGATCGGTACGGTTGAAGAGTTAAAGAAGATGGTAGTTGAGGATACTTCAAAGATTACTCTTGAAGAAGTATTCCTGACACTGACGGGTAAGAAATTGAGGGATTATTAAAATGATACGATACTTGATAAAAAACAATTTTAAAATAATATCCAGGAATGCGATAAATATCCTTGTGCTGACATTGGCTCCAATAATTGTAAGCGCCGTACTTATCAGTGCATTTTCTGCCATGATGGAAAAGTATGATGGAGTCGGAGATTTCAAGGTAGGATACAGCTGCAACCATGAAGAGGTACCGGATCAGCTGATAGACGGTTTAAAATCCATAGCCGAGGATCAGGGGATTTCGTTTGTTGAGTATGAGGAAACAAGCGCCGAAGAGGCTGTGACTGATTATAAACTTGCCGGATTTGTGGAATTCGGAAAAGACAGCTACACTGTATACAAGACGGATGAAAACACAGCAGAGGGTCAGATATTGGAATATCTGCTGCATGCATATTATGAGAATATGTCGCTGGCAATTTCAGGGCAGTTGATGCCTGTAGGCTCCGAGAATGTGGCAGAAAACAATGCCAAGGATGAAACCATCGCCTCAAAAATGAAGGTTGAAACTGCTGATTTCATACCTGCTGTGGATTCTACCGATTATTACGGGATAATATATATGATTTATTTCAGCTGGTGCTGTATAGTCTGCGGTGCAGGCCTGTTCACAGCCGAGAAGAAATACGGCATTGAGAAAAGACAGATGGTTTCGGGTATCTCTGATTTTAAGGAATATCTTTCAAAGTTTATGCCCATGGTACTTATGGCATGCGGGGGACTCGCAATATACGGTATCTTATCCATTGTGCTGCTCGATGTGCACTGGGGGAATATAGCACTTTCGGCGCTGCTGGTTATTCTGGGTATAATGGCTGCAACTGCACTGGGACTTATGGTTTATGCAATCTGTGATAACATGGTAGTGACAGTCATAATTGTATTCATGCTTGTATGGGCATGGGGATTTATCGGAGGAAGTTTCGAAACGTATATTTTCTCCAGTACCTCGGAAACTCTAAAAAAGCTTTCTCCGATATATTATGAAAACAGGGCTGTTGTTGAGCTCTCCTGCATGGGAGAAAGCGAATATGTGATAAAGAGCATTATTTGTTCCGGTGCTATGACTGTTGTTTGCTCGGGCATAGCGGTTCTGGCAAGTGCTTTACGAAGAAAGGGGGGCAAGAAATAAGATGACCGCATTAGTTAAATCAACTTTAAAACTATTGCTGAGAATGAAGGGATTCTGGTTTTTTCTCCTGATAACTCCGTTTTTTACTACTTTGATCTTAAGAACAAAAGAAAATTATCTTTCTTTTTATGACAGTGATGCTCCGGAAATGATTACAGAACTGGACGGTGCAGAAGAAAAAGTTGCCTATTTCAACGGAAAAGGCAAATGCGTTATCAAAGTTTATGATGCTTCAAAGGATGCTCTTTCTGAATATATGCTGAATAAAGTACAGCAAAGCGGACTTTTTCAGGTATGCAGGGTTTACCTGTCTGATTATGACGATGGAAAATTTGATGATCTGATAAAAGAAAGGCTCGAAATAGACGGATCAAATGACAGGATGGGTGCTGCTTTGTTTATCCGTCCGGGTTTTACGGAAAGTCTTGGCAAAGCAGAAAGTAAAGAGGTGCTTGTCATCTATAAACTTTCAGAAGACAGCAGAACAGATATACTTGAGTGTGAAATAAAAACATTACTTACCAAAATTGAATCGGTACTTGAGTCCCATTTGGGAGATGTAACCGGAACACTCAATGCATTAGAAGCTATTGACAGTATTATCCCTGAGAAGAAGGCAGTATCTCTGTCTACTGCTGATAAAAACTCTCTGACATTGGAACAGACCAATCAGAAATCCAGGATGGGATATGCACTGGCAATCCTTACTTTAGGCTATGTATTTGGCGGTATATTTGTGGCTCATATATGTATTAACGAACAGAAGGACTGTGTTTTTACGAGGATCAAGCTGGCTGGAATGGGGATGACAGAGTATTTTTTCTCTAAAATCCTCGCAGTGGTGTTTGTTACATTCGTTCTTACGGGGATCATGGCTATATGCACCTTGTTTATAGATGTTGAGGCGATGGGCATGAGTGTACCCAACTTCCTACTGGTTATATCCCTTATGGGCCTTATATTCAGTACCCTGAGCCTGATGATGGGGCTGCTTATCGGAGATGTGATGAGTTCAAACGTAGCAGCCTTTACACTTTGGAGCATGTCTGCATTGCTCAGCGGCTTGTATTTCCCTATTGACGGTACCACGGAGGTTATTAAGACACTGTCTTATATCATGCCCCATAAATGGTTCCTGGATGGCACCGAATTAATTTTAATAGGTGACAAAATGGGTCAGATTATGATATTATGTGTTACAGTAGCATATCTTATCATTATAGGCAGTATAGGAAGTATGTGCCTTAAGGTAAAAAGGGTAGACGAATGGGGGAGCAATTAAAAAAGAACTATTTTATGATAGTCAGAATAATCCTTATGCTGAGCTTTGGTATAGGCGGTTATCTGAAAATGGATAAGGCAACGACAGGAGTATCTGTACTGATACTCCTGCTTATTGCGTTTTTTATTGCTGCTATGTCCTTACTGGCGACAAATGAGAAAAATCCTGATTATGATAACACCCGGTCTGATAAGTCAAAAAATATATTAGGGATAGCTTCTCTTTTAACAGGTGCCGGTCTGTTTACCGCTATGATGCTGGTTGGTGGGAAAAGCTTTATATTGCTTGGCTTTTATCTTATCTATGAAGCTTTTATATTTTTCAAAGTGCCTGCTTTTTGTTTCTTTTTGCCGCTCGGACTGGTTTTTATTGATACCCCGATAGGCTTTCTGGCGCAGTTTCTGATACTGTCGATGATGACAGGCTGTTATATACAGCAGGAGTTTGTGGTCTCATCGTACAAAAAACAGATACAGGAAGAAACAATACTCGAGCAGGGGCTGAAGCGCGATATGGAAACCCGGGAGCAGGCGACCAAGGCGGAACTAAAAAAAAACATGCTGGCTGCAAGCAATCAGATACTCGAAGAAAGATCGAACCTTGCACAGGCGCTGCATGACAAACTCGGGCACAATATAAACGGCTCGATATACCAGCTGGAAGCGATAAAATTGCTTATGGACAAGGATCCTGAAAAATCCAAGCAGATGACACAGGCAGTCATAGATCAGCTGCGTACAGGTATGGATGAGATAAGGGCGATACTCAGAAAGGAAAGACCGGAAAAGAAGGACTTGGCACTCCTGCAGATTTATAAGCTGTGTGAGGACTGTAACCAGAAGGGCGTAGAGACAAATCTTGAAATCGAAGGAGATGTAACCCAGATCACAGACAGGCTATGGGAGGTAATACTTGACAATGCGTTTGAAGCAGTATCAAACTCCATGAAATATGCCCGTTGTAAAAATATCCTGATAAAGATTAACATTTTGAACAAGTTTGTAAGATGTAGTATAACGGATGACGGTGTGGGTTGTGAGAATATAAAAGATGGTATGGGCATATCCGGTATGCGCAGCCGTGTACGCAGCGTAAACGGAACACTGGATTTTGCGTCGGAAGCAGGGTTTACGGTAAATATGTTGCTGCCGATATAGACGAAGCTGACTGATGAGGTGGCCTCCCAAACATGGAGCGGGATTTTATATGTTTATGTAATTTGAAATAGATTGGAGAAAACATGGACAAAATAAAAGTAATAATAGCCGACGACAGTGACTTTGTACGTGATGGTATGAAAATTATCCTTGATGTGGATGACGAATTTGAAGTGATCGGTACGGCGGCTAACGGACGTGAAGCCATAGAATTGGCTGAAAAACAGAAGCCCGATGTGTTCCTTATGGATATCCAGATGCCTGAGATGGACGGTATAGATGCAACAAAATATATCGTTGAACATAACCTGGGCAAGGTCCTGATGCTTACCACCTTCGATGATGATGACCTGGTAAAAAGAGCACTAAAAAACGGAGCAAAGGGATATCTCATAAAAAACCATACACCGGATCACCTGAAGCAGATGATAAAATCAGTGTATCACGGGACAGGGGTTATGGATGAAAATATACTTGAGACCTTTATCAACCATGGGGATGTGTCAGAGGGGACGGTTCTTTCTGACACACCCAAAGTGTGTCAAGGAGAAGCGTCCCCATTGACACACGGAAATTATACGGAACGTGAGCTTGATATAATAAAAGCCGTAGCCGAGGGGTTATCCAATAAGCAGATAGCAGAAAAACTATACATATCAGAGGGTACGGTCAAAAACTATATCACAAATATTTTATCAAAAGAGAATCTGTCACATCGTACTGCTTTAGCGGTATATTATCTTACAGGAAAAAAATAAATAAATTTTTAAAATATTTAATAAAAAATTTGGAACCGGCCTGATTTTTGTATCGTCTAATATTTGAAATGCTCATTTATTTGAGTTTTTATGGCAAAAAATAAAACCATTCAACTTACAGGAGGTATGTATGAAAGCAAGATTTTTGGCGGCATTTATGGCAATTGTACTTGCATTTTCAACATTTACAGGATTTGTTCCGGTAGAGGCTGAAAATGCACTTACTGAGGAGAAGATGAAGGAAG
>JAEEGJ010010324.1_pt1 | contig 24405 bp, 20 predicted proteins | sample 8958761 | NCBI WGS metagenome assembly JAEEGJ01 (sample SAMN16246546, study PRJNA631951) | gut metagenome | biome: gut microbiome; feature: rumen; material: RS-attached | host: Bos | place: Iran: Karaj | collected 2018-10 | reverse complement strand
ATCATATTCAACTTCTCCGTCTTCGGTGACGTAGAAGACTTCAAAATCGGTCATGTAATAATCGCCGTAAATATCGTCGATGCAGAACGCATACAGATATTCTCCGGGATACATCAGATCGTACCAGATCTCGGGCTCTCCGTCGAAAACATACTCATCGCCGTAATATCCGTAATCCCCGTCATAATCGAAATCATCGTCGAGAGGGATCGAATAGTAGAGCGGAATTATCTTATCGCCTTTTTTCAGCTTCGTGATATCCTTGGACGCCGCGCCTGACTCGTCGTCGATACCGTCCCAGGCACCCTCGATGACTATCGTGCCTTCATAGTCCATCTTCAGCCGCAGGTTTGTTTCCTCGCCGTTGAGCATTACCGGAGAGGTATAGTACACGCCTTCATCCGTATATCCGACAATATATGTTGCGAGATTCTGTCCGTCGGGAAGCGAGATCCAGCAGCCGTCGAAGTTGTCGAAGAAGATTCCGTATTCCCAATCCGCATCGATGTCGTATGTCTCGCCGTATTCTATTATCTCGGATCCGTCTTCGCTCATTACACAGACAATTCCGTAAACGTCTGCCGCGTTGTAGTATCCGTCTTCGTCGAGCATGAAATAATAGGAACCGTCCTCGAATGTGGGTTCCACATCAAAGCCGATATAAGGACTCTCGCCGGTCACTTCGTAATCGTCGACATAATCCCAGTAAGCGTCATCGTAATAATCCCAGTCGTCGCCCCAGTACCAGTCGCCGTCGTCGTCAAACCATGTATCGTCCTCATAATCCGAATACATATCGCCCGAAGCTCCGACACTTGCGAGCAGATCGACAAAGGAGAGGTAATACGGGCTGATGCAGACCTTTCCGAAGAAGGAGAGCTCGTTCGAACCCTGCACACTGATGGGATAATAAGTCGCAAGACCCGAAGCATTCTTATGCAGATCTCCGCTCACGGAATAGACCACGGCATCGGAGATCGCTTTCGATGCTGCAGCCGCGTTCTTCGAATATGACGCGCAAGCCGAAGCGATGCCGCCGAGATCTATCATATTTGCGTAGCCTTCGGTCTTATTGTTGCCGCCGAAATCATCGATATCCAGAATCGCGCGCACGATATCGGCTCTCTTTTCGGCGTCTTCCGCCGCTTCATACAGATCCTTCGCAAAAGCATTGAAAGATGTGAGGATCGCGTCAACCTTAGAAAGATCGATGATCGAGAAGGTCACCTCATAGTCCTGGTCGTCCTCTTTGCAAGCCTTAAGGAAGCTGTCGGCCACTGTTTTTCCGAGCGCCCGTCCGTCCGCATTGGGATTCTTTACAAGATAATCGCCGATCGCCGTATAATCCCAGCCGCTTCCGGGCTCAACTTCCTCGGAACCGTACATGTAATCCGCAAAGGTAGCCAGTACGTTCGCCGTTTCCACGGTTCCCATCAGGCAGGCGTCAAAGCCGATAAAATCAAGCTTCTTTCCGAAGCTGCCTATCGTTTCGTTAAGCACCGCATCGATCTCGGTCAGATCGAGCGAATCGCTGTAATATCTTTCATCAAAGCAGACACCGGTAATGCTTCCGCCGCCGTGATTCCAGAAGATCAGTCCGTTGTGCGCGGATGCATGGTTTTTAAGACCCCATTTGAGGAAATCCGTAAGTGTTGCGGGATCGCCCATATTGCTTATCTTCTTCTCTTCAAGAAGGGTGATCTCTCCGTTCCGGATCAGATAGCGCTGAGTCTTGTCCGCGTCCACAACCTCGTTTTGCCAGGTATTGGTACCGCCGGTCTGAACGATAAATTTGACCTTATCGCTTTCCGAAACCTCGAGCATCTCTTCGAGATCTCCCGTAGCGGCGTAGTATTTGGACTCCAGGTCCGTGCCGCACAGATAAACAAATAAGGTCCAGCCCGATGACTGTCCTTCGGCAGCGGCTCCGCTCATCTTTCTTCTGCTCACGGTCAGTTCGCCGGTTCCGCTGTTTACCGTCATCGACAGACTCTTCGTCTGGACGGTATCAACAGTGTTGTCTTTGTCTGCGCTCTGCGTGGGTGCAGGCTCCGCGGGCTCATCCTTTTTCCCTGTATCGGGGAGATCCGTAACATCCGCCGGAGTACCGGAAGCCACGGTCTGTGTGACCGGAGCTTCCGTAACATCGGTATTGATATCCTCATCACTTCCGCATGCGGAAAGCAGCATTACTGCCGCAAGGATCATTGCCAAAAGACTCTTGATCTGCTTTTTCATTTTCTCATCCTTATCAATCTGCATAGTCCCATGCGTTCAGTGTCTCATCGGTAGGAGTTTCTACCGAATTATAGTCCAGGGGCGAAGTCTCCGTTACATATGTTTCACCTGAGTCGGGGTCGATATAGTAATACCTGTATGCTCCCGTATATGACCTGAGCCATACTACTATGTTTCCTTTTTCTTCGTCTGTATATACTCCGTCAGAAGTGCCGTAGTCTCCGGTTTGAAGCTTTTCGTACGTACTCTCATTGGTCTCGGCAAGATATTTTTCGATCGCCCGAAGGGCTGTCTCTTCATCCATCGTACGGGAAGATGAGGTGTCTGCGATCACTCTTGTGTCGTTGGTCAGCCACAGATCGTACTCACCGATCCTGATCATAACCAAAATCCTGGTGTTTTCATAATCCCAATAGAATCTTCCCTTATAGACTTCACCGGTATAACCGTCGTCCAGTAAGATATAGGTACCAAACTCGTCTTTACCCAGGGACCATGTCACATCCTCGTTCATGCCCTTTTCAAGGAAGCATAACTGACCCTGATCCTCCTCCATGCCCAGATACAGGAATGCCGCATTGGACTCATCCATTGTCTCCATCGACATTTCATCGCCATAGTAAGGATAGTAAGTTCCAACCATCGGATCGTCAGCGCTCTGGCAATAAACACCGTAGTAAGTCGTTGCGATCACGTCTATAAATTCCTGATCCTCCAGTGTAAACTCTGCGCCAAAGCCGTCTCCGTAATCTCCGCCATTGCCGTAATCATTATCATCAGGGCTTACAATGAAAGGATTATCCCAAATATCGTCGGAAATCTTTGTGAATACCTCACCATCCCAAACCAGGTTTTCTCCCTCTGCTTCAAACGAATAAAAACCTTCTTCCTGCCGGTTATCATATTCACCGTTATTAATTGTTACATGATTTACATTGTATGAAACAAACCTGTTTTCATCGGGAATGAACTCAGTCCAGTATTCATTCCATGCACCATAGTTTACCTGATCCGTCTCTGTATAGTATTCGGTAATAACAATATCAGCTGCACCTTCAGGCACTATACTGATTATGCAATTCCCGCTCTGCCAGAGTCCCTCGTACATATGACCATCGCTGTAATCCTCGTCATCTTCATCGATGTCGGGATCATCGGGCTCTTCGGTAGGTTCAGGCTCAGCGGTAGGCTGCACCTCCTTGGTAGGCTCAGGTGCCGCTGTAGCTGCAGGCGCCTTTGTAGGCTCAGTATCCTTTTTATTATCTGCTCCCGCAGTGATCTCATTTCCGCCTGCGTTGCCGTTGGTGTTATCCTTATTGCCGCATGCGGCAATTGACACTATCATGATAAAAATAATAAGCATCGAAATTACTTTTTTCATTTTGTTTTCTCCTTTATATTATTCTCTTGAAAATACTGTTCCTTTAAAGCCCGGCTCCTCTGTTTCGATGATCATTGTACCGTCTCTTCTGAGAACGATCGCACTGCCTTCATCATCCAGAGCCATAAGCAACCCCCTTCCGTCAAATTCATCAAACAGTGTTCCGGCGCCGGCCCCAAGCTCTGAATTCCACTTGTATTCCATGGCATCGATATCGAGAGTCAGGTGAGCACCCTGATCGTTTCTCCATGAACCTGCCAGCGATTCGATCTCATAGAGTTCTATATCCGGCTGCTCTGCCTGCCTAAATACAGCCCCGTTCAGGTTTTCTTCTTCATTGGCCGGTGAACCGTTTCGCCTCAGACTGATGCTGCCGTCATCCTGCACGTTCAGATCATATATAAACCTGTTAAATCCTATCTGAGCGTTTTCCGCAACATACGCTCCTTTTCCGATACGGCCGCCCGGTGTCTCAAGCACATACGCTGCTTCGTCCGGCAGAAACAGGATCTTATTGCCGTTCTCATCATTCCATTGTCCGTCAAATATGACGGTAACGCTTTCTTCGGGATCCGCGTTTCTTGCGCAGCCCATGCAGATCGCCATAGTGATCAGCATCAGCAGAACAACAGGCAGATACCTATTTCTATCTTTCATAAATCCTCCGCTGCATAAAACAAATGATATATCCTTTACAGATCAATAATCATATTATCATCACTATCATATTAATTGAAGTAACCAAAAGTTACCTCTTTTCTTATATTTCAAGATGGCAGGCGATCTAAAGACGTATATCTGCCACCCGGATGATAAAAAAGTCGTCAAAATAAAAAAAGAGCCATAAAGGCTCCTTTTCAACGTCCACGATGCGATTCGAACGCACGACCTACCGCTTAGGAGGCGGTCGCTCTATCCTGCTGAGCTACGCGGACGAACACAATGAGTATATTATCATAATCAATTTAAAACGTCAAGAAACTACAATCTATTATGCGGTTTTTCATTTATCGGCCCATCAGGCAAAGAAAACTCCCTTTACAAATATCTCGATACCGATGCCTATCAGTATCAGCCCTCCGACGATCTGGGCCCTGTCGGCCAGCTTCATGCCGAACTTTTTACCGATCGCTATACCTCCGAAGCAGAGTGCGAAGGTTACCGCTCCGATGATGAGAGATGATATCAGCGCCTCTCCCAAACTGTTGTTCGCTGTTGTAAATCCTACCGACAGCGCATCGATCGATGTGGCAACTCCCTGGATCATCAATGCTCCGAAACCGATCGCAGGCGATTCTTCTTCGACTTTTTTGGTTATACCGTCCACCAGCATCTTAATTCCGATGAACAGCAGTAATATCAGCGCGATCCAAGGGATAAAGCCTTTAGATTTGTTAAAATGTTCCACGACTGTCGTTACGCAGAACCATCCGAGCATCGGCATCATGAACTGAAACACCGCAAAAACTCCGGCTATCAGACTCATCTTCCGTGTCTTCATGCAGGGTTCGCCCAGCCCGTTGACCAGCGATACCGAGAACGCATCCATCGCGAGGCCGATACCCAGCAAAATACTGTTTATGTATAGCATTTTATGTGCACTCCTTGCATAAGCGATTATTCCGATTATAACACACACAACACTTTTGGCAAGAGAATTTTCTTGTATATCACGCGAAAATATTGTAATATCAATTTGTATGAAGCCTCAACTATTATCTGATAACAACGGAGGCTCCAAAAGGAGGATAAATGAGCAGAACATGTACTAACTGCGGTGCAGATATACAGGAAGGAACATTATTCTGCACCAATTGCGGCACCAGAGTTGAAGACGTGCCCGCAGCACCCGTAGCTACCGAACCTGAACAGCCTTCGGTCCCCGTTTATGCCGAGCCCGCGCCTGATTTTCATCCCGAACCGGCTGCGCCCGCTCCTGTATTTACAGAGCCCGCACCCGCTCCCGTATTCACAGAGCCTGCACCCGCTCCCGTATTTACCGAGCCTGCGCCTGCCCCTCAGCCCGCGCCCGCTTATAAACCCGAGCCTCAGCCCGCTCCGGCTTATGCACAGCCCCAGCCCGCTCCGAGAACCAATACAGAGGCCGCTTTCGGCGTAGCTCCCGCTGCTCCCGGTGCCACATACGGTCAGCCTGCTCCCGAGCCGCCCTATCAGCAGAATCCGCCTTACCAGCCCGCTCCCGAGCAGTATGAGGATCCCGCCGAGTCAAAGGTTGTTTCGACCGCCGGTTTCTTCTGGCTCTCATTCCTTTACTGCATTCCGGTTGTCGGCTTTATCGCTGCTATCATCATCGCATGCGCAGCCAAGAATCTTAACGTAAAGCATCACGCATGTGCGTTCCTCGTAGCCGTTCTCGTTGCTTTTGTGATCACTATCATTCTTTGCATCCTCTTTGTTATCGCGATCACACAACTCGACATCGATTTTTACGATTACCTGCACAGAATCGAAGAAGTTCTGCCCACTTTCATCGGACAGTGACCGGAAATATAATACAAAAGGTGTCCAAAAAAAGGTGCCTGTCACCATGGGAAAAACTCCATGGTGACAGGCACCTTTTATTTATGCTTTCGGTATACCTTTTTCCTTTATGTCGAGCAGCTCTGCCTGCAGCCAGACATTTCCTCTGAAACGCCTGCCGGGCGTAGGCTCTCCCATCAGATCCTTTGAATTGATGTATACGTCCATCGGGATCTCATCGACATTGATCGTCAGATGCCAGATCTCCTCATGTGTCTCGATATTTTCGAGCTTTCTGACCTCTTCAATGTTGCCGGTGATCTTATACATATCAGACTCGGAGCCGTACGGTACGATACTCGTCTCAACTATTGAAAGGATGTCCTCCTTCTGGATTCGCTGGGAAATGATTGCATATCTCGTGATATCATCGAGCGTCAGGTTCTCGATCGCCTCCTGATTGCCCTTTTTGGCTTCGGCAACGAGCTTGTTCTTTTTATTGTTTTCCTTTTTCTGCTGCTCCCTGTTTTCTACATGAACAAGAGTGGGAAGGATGATCTTGCCCGAATCAGCCAGGCCGACAAACTGCGCGGCCTTATTCTCCAGTCTTTTCTCGCCCTTATAATACTTCAGGAAATCCACGACATTTACCACATAGAATATCAGTGACATGCCGACTCTCGGGTCGTCACACATCGCGGTGTATGCGTCGGAATCAACCTTTTTGTTGATGTAGAACTCATCCTCCGGGTTCATGCTGCCCGCGCTGACACCAAAAGGAAAATAGTATTTGTAATGGAACTTCTTCTCTTCGTCCTCTTCGCCGACAACGATAATACCTGTATCTTCGGTGGTGAATCTGATGTATTCTATCAGCTTTCCGCCGCGCTTTAATTTAACTTCTTTTCTGTATTCGGCTTTGAGGATCGTAGTGCGTATGATCTCTTCGATCTCTCCGGGATTTCCTTCAACGGAAAAACCCACCGATTTTAAAAAACTATGCATTGTATTACTCCGATTATTTATCGTCGAGGCAGCTCCTGCGCGTCTTTGCTTCGGTAAGAACCTTCTTCTCTTCTTCGCTTAAGAGCACGTAGGACTCGCCCTTGATGATCTCTTTGATATAAATGTAACAGCCCTCATTGCTGCTGTGTACCGATGTCAGGACAAAACCGTCGTTGTTGTCGGTCAGCATGCAAAGCGAAAAACTGAGCTTTCCGCCCATTTCCTTAAATGCGTCGTACTTGACGATGCTGAACTTTTGATAAGTAAATTTAAGCTTTTCAAAAATAGTGCCTATCTCGGTCGCGTTGATATCTACCTGATCGCTGATCTTATCGATCTGTTTGAACTTGTCGAGAATCGCTGTCTCCAGGTCCTTGCCGTCCTTACCCTGCATAAAGGTCTCATAGTTGGCTCTGAACTCTTTGAACTTATTCAAAAGGACAATATATAGTATGATCAAAATCAGTAAAACACAACATATGCCGATAACCATGTATCCTACATCAATCCCAAGACTATTTAAAAACTGCATTACTGCTTACCGCCTTTCAAAATAATATCGTAGATCCTCTCGAAGTCTTCGAGGGAATTGTAATCGATGACGATCTTTCCTTTGTTGTTGTCCTTGCGCTGGATCTCAACCTTTGTGCCGGTAAGCGTGATCAGATTCTTTTCATAGCCCTTGTACGCAGCCTCATCCTCGAGAGTCTTTTTCTGCTTTGCGGTCTCAGGCTTGCCCTTAGTGATAGTCCTTACAAGCTTTTCTGTTTCACGTACACTCAGCTTCTCTTCGAATACCTTGCCTGCGATCTCATACTGCAGGTTCGGGTCCTCGATAGCCAGGAGCGCCCTGGCGTGACCTCCGCTGATCTCCTCGTCGATGACCATCTGCTGGACTCTTTCATCAAGTTTGAGCAGACGGAGAGAATTGGTGATGGTAACCCTGCTCTTGGAAACGCGCACTGCTACCTCATCCTGCCTGTAGCCGTACTCGTCCATCAGTCTCTGGTATGCATTAGCTTCTTCGATGGAGTTCAGGTCCTCTCTCTGAATATTCTCGATCAGAGCGATCTCAACCCTCTCCTTATCCTCATAATCACGGATAATGGCAGGAACCTCTTTAAGCTTTGCTATCATGGCAGCTCTGAAACGCCTCTCGCCCGCCACGATCTCAAATCTGTTCTTGCCCTTTTTCTGAAGTATCAGCGGCTCAACTATACCGTGCTGCTTAATTGAATCCGCCAGCTCGTTTAATTTATCCTGGTTAAAACTCTTTCTCGGCTGATCGATATTAACATCGATCAGATTAACGCTGACCATGGTCTCCCCTGCTTTGCCCTCTGCTTCGGCTTCGGTCTTGACCGGTGTATTGTTCTCAGGGATCATCGCGTTCAGGCCTTTGCCGAGGCCGCCCTTCTTTGCTGCCATAATTCACTCCGTTCCGCACCTGAAATAGGCACATGTTGTTAATTTTGCGTCTCCTGACACAAGATATAGATCACTTCTCTGTCTTTACGGCTCTTTTTCTCTTTTTATCCCTTACGATTATCTCTTCCGCGAGCTTATTATATGCCTCTGCTCCCGAAGACTTGGAATCGTAAAGGCATATAGGCATACCGTAACTCGGTGCCTCTGCCAGTCTGACATTTCTCGGGATAACCGTTCTGTAAATGTGCTGCTGAAGATTAGCCTTAACATTCTCTACAACCTGAATAGACAGATTTGTTCTTCCATCATACATTGTAAATACGATTCCGTCAATCACTAACTGAGTATTCAATCTTGCTTTTACCAGATCGATCGTATGGATCAGCTGCGATAAACCTTCGAGCGCATAGAACTCACACTGTATCGGAACCAGAACCGTATCCGCTGCTGTCAGTGCATTAACTGTGAGAATATTCAACGAAGGAGGACAGTCGATCATGATATAGTCATAATCATCCTTGATCTGCTTCAAAGTTTCCTTCATAATATATTCTTTTTCATTCATACCAATCAGTTCGATCTCAGCACCGGCCAGATTGACAGTAGAGGGAATGACTCTGAGATTCTCTATCTGGCTCTGACAGATGCAGTCTTTTATTTCACACTCACCGATGATCAGTTCATAGACAGAATTCTCGATCTGCTTTTTCTCAATGCCTATGCCACTCGTTGCATTGCCCTGAGGATCACAGTCCACTACCAGGACCTTCATGCCCTTCATAGCCAATGCCGCAGACAGATTGATCGTTGAAGTGGTTTTCCCGACTCCGCCCTTCTGATTTGCTACTGCTATAATCTTACCCATAGTTCTCCATTCCGTGATTCATGATATTATTTTTTGAATCACTTATACTATTATGTTTCACGTGGAACATTATTATAAAGCAATACAAAAATGTTTCACGTGGAACATTTAGTGTCTGATGCTGTGTCCCCTACAATAGGTTGTGGTTGTTTATTTGATTGGAGCAGAGGAAGGCTTCCCTCCGGCTCTGGGATACTTCTTAGGTGTGGAACTGATCTTATCGATCCTGATCAATGAACGACTGTAGTCCGTGCCGACCAGAGTGAAATCAACCGAAACAGCATTACCGCCTCCGAGTATCTTTATAGCCTTACCGGCCTCGGATAACTCTGCTGCAGCTTTTTCACCCTTATATGATATGAAGCATCCTCCTACAGAAGCAAAAGGCAAACAATATTCTACAAGCGTAGAAAGATTGGCAACCGCCCTCGAAACAACTATGTCATACTGCTCTCTGTAAGCGGGCTTCACCGCGGCCTCCTCAGCGCGCGCATGAACCGTCTCGATATCCTTAAGTCCCAGTTCTTCGATCACTTCATTTAAGAAAACCAGTCTCTTATTTAGGGAATCGAGAAGCGTGAGCTTAATGTCCGGATAAACTATCTTCAGCGGGATCCCGGGAAATCCGGCTCCGGTACCGACATCGATCATCTTCTGCGATTCGGGTTTTATCGCCCGGCCTATCGTAAGGCTGTCGGCAAAATGTTTTATCGCCACTTCTTCGAAATCGGTTATCGCGGTAAGATTCATGACCTTGTTTTTTTCCACGAGCATTTCGTAGAAACGTATCAGCATCATGAGCTGCTCATCGCTGCATGTTATATCGTTTTCCGACAGTATTTTCCGCAGTAATTCCTTCTGCTCCATTCTTTAATCTCCACGGGCGCGGGCTGATGCCGTCCCCTAAAATCTTTACATGCCGCGGTTACTGAATCACGGGTCCTTGTTTACCTGCGGCTGTGATCATCAGGACTTTGCTCTGGCAAGATATACCAGCAAAACATTGATATCCGCCGGCGAAACTCCCGATATGCGCGATGCCTGTCCGATCGAGGCAGGTCTCATTTTCTTAAGCTTCTGTCTGGCTTCGATCCTAAGTGAAGGAACGTCGTCATAATCGATCGTATCAGGGATCAGCTTTTTCTCGAGCTTTCTGAACTGATCTACCTGGATCCGCTGTCTTTTGATGTATCCCTCATATTTTATCTCGATGTTTATCTGTTCAGCGACAGTTTCATCCACATCGGGTCTGAATGTATCGATCTCTGCGATCGCCTCATATGAAAGCTCCGGCCGTCTGACGAGCTCCGCGAGTGTGGCTCCGGTCGTGAGTTCTGTGCTGTTGTGGGCACGCAGGAAATCCTGTATTTTTGCGACGGTTCCGACGGTTGATGTCTCAAGTCTTTGGATCTCCGACTCTATCACTGCTTTTTTCTGTACAACCTGTCGGTATCTCTCATCATCGAGCAAACCTACCCTGTGACCGTATTCGTACAGACGCAGATCGGCATTGTCCTGTCGGAGCAGCAATCTGTACTCCGCGCGGGAAGTCATCATCCTGTAGGGCTCAGAAGTTTCCTTGGTCACGAGGTCGTCGATCAGTACTCCGATATATGCATCCGAACGGTCGAGTATCAGAGGATCCTTACCCAACAGCTTCATCGCGGCATTGATACCTGCGATGATACCCTGCGCGGCAGCCTCTTCGTAGCCCGAGCTGCCGTTGGCCTGTCCGGCGCTGAACAGTCCGTCGATCTCCTTAAATTCAAGAGAAGCCTTGAGCTGTGTCGCATTGATGCAGTCATATTCGATCGCGTATGCATTGCGCACGATCACCGCGTTTTCCAGTCCGGGAACCGAGCGGTACATCGCATACTGAACATCCTCGGGCAGACTGCTCGACATGCCCGAAATGTACATTTCATTGGTATATAAGCCTTCGGGCTCAATGAAAACCTGATGGCGCTCCTTATCGGCAAACCGCATGACCTTGTCCTCGATGGAAGGACAGTATCTGGGTCCGACTCCTTCGATCATTCCGGAAAAAAGAGGGGAACGGTCGATATTGTCGCGGATTATCTTATGTGTTTCTTCGTTGGTATATGTAAGCCAGCAGCTGACCTGATCCCTGGCTATATCTTCACTCCTGTTTGAAAAAGAAAACGGAACGATCTTCTCGTCGCCCTTTTGCTCTTCCATCTTTGAAAAGTCGATCGATCGCTTATCTATCCTGGCAGGAGTGCCGGTCTTGAAGCGTCTGACTTCGATGCCGAGGTCGATCAAAGACTGTGTCAGATGATCGGCCGAAGGAAGTCCGTTCGGGCCTGTATAATGACTGACCTCTCCGGTGATGCAGCGCGCTTTCAGATATACTCCGGTGCAGAGGATCGCGCATCTGCAGGGATAGATATTGCCCGCAAATGTCTTTACTCCGGTGACTGTTTTTCGGGATCCTTCTTTTTCCTCAGTCAGTATCTCTGTTATCTCATCCTGCCTTATGGTGAGGTTCGGAGTATTTTCCAGGATCTTACGCATCTCACGTGAATAATCTTTTTTGTCGGCCTGGGCACGAAGTGAATGCACCGCAGGTCCCTTTGAAGTATTGAGCATCTTCGACTGGATGAAGGTCCTGTCGATATTTTTTCCCATCTCGCCGCCCAGAGCGTCGACTTCCCTTACCAGATGTCCCTTTGAAGTCCCTCCGATATTGGGATTGCAGGGCATCATCGCAATGCTGTCGACACTGACCGTGAAAACCACAGTCTTCAGTCCCAGCCTCGCGGCGGCCAGCGCAGCCTCGCAGCCGGCGTGTCCGGCACCGATGACCGCAACATCATAATCGGGATAAAACATACTGCTCCTTTCCGTGCAGATCACTTTCCCATACAGAATTCACTGAATATCCTGTCGGCCAGATCGTCTTCGACATTGTCTCCGGTGATCAGTCCGAGCGAAGCATAAGCAGCCATCAGATCGATCGAATAAAAATCCTCGGGCATGCCTGCGGACAGGCTCGCCTTAACGGCTTCGAGGCTCTTTTTCGCTTCGATCAACAGGTTTTTCTGACGTACGTTGGTAATGCATATCTCATCGTTAATATCAAGTGAACCCGCGAAAAACATATCGGTTATGCACTTTTTCAGATCATCGATGCCGGTATTCTTCGCTGCGGAAATGCCGATCACGGGTACGGACCGGTCCCCGAGCTTTTCCCGTATCGATGCCGCGTCGAAATCTTCTACGTCCGTCTTATTAACGAGTATTATGCATTTCTTATCTCTCAGCATTTCGAGTATGCCGATATCTTCACCGGTCAGCCCGACCGTCGCGTCAACGACATACAGTATCAGGTCCGCTTCCTGTGCGGCGGCGCGCGCTCTGTCAACTCCGATGCGCTCGATCCGGTCATGAGTATCGCGTATGCCCGCGGTATCGGTCATCCTGAGCACTATGCCGTCGAGCACTACGGTCTCCTCTAATGTATCTCTCGTGGTTCCCGCTATATCCGTGACTATCGCTCTCTCTTCCCCGAGGATCACGTTGAGCAGAGAAGACTTGCCGGCGTTGGGTCTGCCGAGTATGACGGTCGCGATGCCTTCGCTTATTATTCTACCGTTGTCGTTTGATTTGATCAGAACGTTTATCTCTGAGATCATCTTATCGACATCGGCTTCGAGTTCTTCGGGAAAACCGTCGAGGCTGAAATGCTCCGGATCGTCGAGCGCCGCTTCGATGAATGCAGTCTTTGAAAGAATCAGTTCTCTCAGAGATGATATCTTTTCTTTTACATCGCCTCTCAGCTGTCTGACTGAATTCTTAAGCGCAAGTGAACTCTTTGCCGCAATGATGTCGCTCACCGCCTCGGCCTGGGTCAGGTCGATCCTGCCGTTTAAGAATGCCCGCTTTGTAAACTCTCCGGGCTCCGCGGGTCTCGCGCCAGCAGCGATCACGGCTTCGAGTACAGCCTTTGTCACTACTATGCCGCCGTGACAGTCGATCTCGATGACATCTTCGCGGGTATATGTGTGAGGGGCTTTCATTTTGAGCAAAAGCACCTCGTCTATAGTTTTTCCGTCTGCTTCGATAAAACCGTAAGCGGCCTTGAAGGGCTCCATCTCTGAAACCTTTTTGCCGGATACCGCGCGGAATACCACGTCTCCGATACCGAATGCAGCATCGCCGCTTACTCTTATGATACTGATCCCGGAAGCCGAAAGCCCGGTAGCAACAGCAGCTATCGTATCATGTTCCATATGCCGCATCCTTTCCCGATCAATGAACAAAAGGCGGGTTTATCAAAACCCGCCTTCATAACAGTTTTTACTCCTTAGAAGCTTCAGCCTTTGCCTGAGCCTCGGCTGCGGCCTTTGCAGCTGCCTTCGACTCTAAGTAATCTGCGTAATCCTTCTTGTAATCGGTGCTGTAATCCTTAGTGTCGGCACCGTATCTCTTATGAAATTCGCGGCTGCTGCTGACTTTTTTGTTGTTTCTGCCCGAATCAAAGCGCTTGTTTCCGTAACGGGAATTACGGCGTCTGTCCTCATAAACAACACCCTTTTTGGGAGCGATGATAACCTTGCGGAAAGGCTCCTCGCCTTCACTGAAGGTCTCAACGTATTTGTCGTTCTGAAGCGCCGAATGGATGATCCTTCTCTCGTAAGGATTCATGGGCTCAAGCGCTACCTGCTTGCGGAACTTCTTAACCTTTGTAGCGATGTTCTTTGCGAGATTCTCGAGTGTTTCCTTACGTCTCTCGCGGTAATTCTCGGTATCGAGCTTAACCTTTACGTACTTGCCTGTCTCCTTTGTAACAGCGAGACTTGCAAGATACTGGAGTGAATCGAGTGTCTGTCCTCTCTTTCCGATGAGGATGCCCATGTCGTCGCCGACGATCTGAACCTCAAGTGTCTCCGCCTCTTCGTTGTTCACAACATCAACTGTTGCCTCAACCTCCATGGCGCCGAGAACATTGAGTATGAATGTCTTAACTATCTCTTCGGGATTAACGGCTTTCTTCTGAGCCCTGATAACTGCGGGCTTTTTTCCGAAGCCGAGGAATCCTGTGCTGGCCTCTTCAACTACCTCATAAACGACCTTGTCGGCAGTTGTTCCGAACTCGGCAAGTGCGGCTGCAAGTGCTTCTTCAACCGTATTGCCGGAAAATTCCTTCCAATCTTCCATTATTATTCAGTTCCTTCCTCTGCAGCGTGATCATCGACAGCGATCTCTTCGTTCTTTTCCGGCTTGGCCTCGTCTTTAGCGTTGGCGCGCGCTGAAAGAAGATTTGCGTTCGCGGCTATGCTCTTCGCACTGTATGAAACCGTACTGCGCTGATAATCGGCTCCGCTGACAGATTTGCGTTTATTGTTTTTCTTGTATTCGGTATTGTCGTATGAGGGGTTTTCGTAAGTCTTGGTAGACTTTTTCGCAACCTCGGCCATTTTGTTGTCATATACGACACCGAGCTTTTCTTTTCTCTTGTTGGCTTTCTCAACATTCTTCTCGATCATCGCATCAAGGTCGGTCTTATCAAGATAACGGTTAATGAAAATGGTCTGAAGGATGGTGAACAGGGCAGAAGCTATCCAGTAGATGCCTACACCAATAGGGAGCATAAGACAGAATACACCGGACATGATCGGCATGATCGTGTTCATGGTATTCATGGAACCCGCCATCGGATTGTCATTGTTCTTGGTCTGCTTCTGAGGCTGATTAGTGCTCATCAGCTTTGTCTGAATCATCTGGGTAACTACTGCGAGTACCGGGATGATAAGTGACCAAATTATCTTGAAATTAGGTGTATCAAGAATGTTAAGACCAAAAAGGTTGTTGGCTCTTATAATACTCTCAACTACTGCCGAACAGCTTTCCTTTATGCCTGAAAAAGCAGAAGTCTGGAAAAATGCTTCCCAATTGTTAGTTGAAAAATTAGCAAAAACATCGATGAGGTAATTCTTGTAAACCTCTGACCCAACTGTATAAGATACATCAGGATTAGTAAGGTTTGACATAACACTCTGTGCTCTTGAAATACCATTCTCACTAATAAATGCTGATAATGCTTCAAGATGTCCAGAATTAGCAGATACTGCATCTGCCACCTTTCCATACCATTCGCCAATTTCACCAACATATGCGGGGATTGCATATATTACTCTATAAAGAGCGAACATGATAGGTAATGAAATGAGAAGCGGTAAACACCCACCCAAAGGATTAGTGCCATATTTAGCATAAACTTCCTGAGTTTCGGCCTGCTGGCGCCTCATTGACTCTTCGTCTTTTTTGCCCTTGTACTTTTCCTGAATCTTTGTAAGCTCAGGATTCATCTTTGATGAGAGTCTCGTGAATTTCTGCTGCTTTATCGTAAGGGGCAGCATAAGCATTTTAACTACAAATGTAAATAAGAAGATACATAATGCAAGATTATGTATTCCGAAGAGTCCGACAAATTTGTAGATTGCGTCAAGAATAACTCCCATAATCCAGGCAAACGGCTTCAGAAAACCGGATACCCGGGTTAAAAACAGGATATTCAATTTTACCTCTCAATCTGTTACGGAACTGCTATCCGCAACATTCAAAATCTAGGGTACCGGATCGTATCCTCCCTTGGCAAACGGATGACACCTGAGTATTCGTTTCGCTGCTAAAAACGAACCCTTCAGAGCTCCGTGCTTCTGAAGCGCTTCGATCGCGTAAGATGAGCAGGTAGGGATGTAAATACACACACTCCGCCTTTTGAGCGGCGATATATATTTCTGATAAACTCTGATCAAAAAGATAAGAATAGTTTTCATCTCAATATTTTATGGAGTCCGGCAAGATGCAGCATCGCATCTCTGACATCAAAATAACTCCTGCCTCTCGCGCCCGCCCGCGCCACTACCACAATGTCCAAACCACTATTGAACATGCCGCCCGTTATCCGGTATGATTCACGGACGAGTCTGGTAATTCTGTGTCTGACAACGCTGTTTCCGATCTTTTTGCTGACGGAAATCCCCAATCTGTTGTATTCCAGGTCGTTCTTTAAGACGTACATGACCAGGATACGATTGGCAAAGCTCCTGCCGTTTTTATATACGTTGTCAAACTGCGGATAATTCTTTAATGAAACTGTTTTCGACACATTCAAATCCCCGGAGCCTGATCTTCTGTCAAAAGACAGAAGAAAAGGTCACATAAATGCGACCTCAGGCTGATAATTTATGTCTTCCTTTTGCTCTTCTGGCAGATAATACCTTGCGGCCGCCTGCCGTGGCCATTCTCTGACGGAAACCGTGAACCTTCGATCTCTGTCTGTTCTTGGGCTGGAATGTCATTTTCATGTCTGTAACACCTCCTTTTCGAATAAAAGTAGATGACCCGTTAAAAGCCTATAATCTCCGCTTTTAAATAAATGGTCAAATTAACAGCATTACAATTATATTTACCAAAGTCATTTTCGTCAAGTAAATTCTTATTTTTTTAATACATTAAGGAAGTTATCAACAGTTTCCCGAGTTATGCACATATTGTGTGGATATGTTGATAATTATGTGTGGATAACATTTCTTTATTGAAAATTCTTTCTCTATGATATAGAATAATTATGTGTGGCAATTTCGCCTTTTGATGATTTACAGACGGAGCGTTTTTATATTATGAAGGAAAAGATAGCGGCAAGCTGGGATGACATTCTTGAGTTCTTGAGAACCGAATACAACATTAAAAAGGTTTCTTACGAGACCTGGCTCCAGAATCTGAAGTTTAAGGATGTTGACGGAAACAAGATCATAATAGTTGTCGACGACGAGGATGCCTTCTCAAATATCTCCTTCATTCAGAACAAATACGGCACATTTATCAAGAACGCCATCGCTGAGGTACTCAGCCTTGATTCCCTGCCTGAGATCGAGATAATCGCAGAAACCGCACAACCTTCGAAAAAGCCTGTCCCCGAGATTAAAAACAGTTCGAATTATTCTTCTGATTTTATTCTTGTCCCCGACTATACCTTCGATAATTTCGTAGTCAGCAGAAGCAATTCCATGGTTCATGCGGCTGCTCTCAAAGTTGCGGAAGCTCCCGGAGAGATCTATAACCCTCTCTATATCTACGGAGATCCCGGACTTGGAAAGACGCACCTCATGCATGCGATCGCTCACTTTATACTGGACAATTCTCCCAATCTCAAGGTTATGTACGTAACCAGCGAGAAGTTTACAAACGAGATCGTAGACAGCATCAGACAGGGTAATGTTTCGCCTTCCGACGTTCGCGACAAGTACCGCAATGTCGATATCCTTCTTATAGACGATATCCAGTTCATAATAGGAAAGACCCGTACGCAGGAGGAGTTCTTCTATACATTCAACTACCTGACAGAGGCCAGAAAACAGATCGTTATTTCGTCCGATAAGCCTCCGCGCGATTTTGCGGATCTCGACGAACGCTTCCGTTCTCGTTTCGAGAGCGGTCTGATCGTGGATATCACGACACCCGATTTCGAGACAAAGATGGCCATCCTTAAGAAAAAGCTTGAGATGAGGCAGTATGAGACCGGCATGAACATCGAGATCAGTGATGAGTGCCTCGCTTACATTGCCGACAATATCAATACAAATATCAGATCCCTCGAAGGAGCCCTGACCAAGGTCATCGCCCTGGCAAACCTCAACCACAAGGCCATCAACATGGAGCTTGTAGAGTATGCGCTAAAGGACATGATTTTCCCCAACCAGCGCAGGGTCATCACTCCGGAGTTCATCATCGACGTGGTCGCGGAGCATTTTGACATTACCGCAGAGGACATCCTTTCCGATAAGAGGGATAACCGCATAGCCTTCCCTAGACAGATCGCGATGTATCTCTCAAAGCGCTATACCATGCGCAACAACAACGAGATCGCCAAGGTTTTCAGGCGCGATCATTCGACGGTCATACACGGCATCAACTCTATCGAAGAGAAGATAAAAGTTAATCCCGATGTGGAGAATAAAGTGGATATCATCACCAAGAAGCTCAACATAAAATAACAGACGCGAAAGTTATTAACACGGGACAAACATGATATGTGGAGTCCATAAACCCTGTATTTTTCCATGTTTCATGTACTTATCCACTTTTGAACGCCCTTTACTATTACTATTAATAATTTTTATTAATATATTTATTTACACGGCAGAGGAGGAAATCCAAAATGAAAATCAAATGCTCAAAAGCAAATCTTCTTGCAGGGATCAATATTGTCTTAAAGGCAGTTCCGGTCAAAACCACCATGAACATTTTGGAGTGCATCCTGATCAAAGCTGTTAACAGCCAGATCAAGCTTGTCAGCAATGATATGGAACTCGGAATAGAGACCGTTGTTGTCGGAGATATCGCGGAAGAGGGCGTTATCGCCATCAACGCGAAGATCTTTTCCGATATGGTCAGAAAGCTTCCCGACAGCGATGTCACGATCGAGACAGATTCTTCTCTCAATACAAAGATAACCTGTGAGAAATCAAAGTTCAGCATTTCGGCAAAGGACGGCAGCGAATTCCCCGAGCTTCCCGTTATCGAGAAGAGCAAGAGAGTGACGATGTCGGAGTTCAGCCTTCGCAGCATTATCGTTCAGACCGTATTCTCCATCTCGGACAACGAGAATAATAAGATCATGACCGGTGAGCTCTTCGAGATCAAGGGCAACAAGATGCGCGTAGTGGCACTCGACGGACACAGGATCGCGGTCAGGAACCTGGAGCTGAAAGAGGATTTCGGCAACTATAAGGTCATCGTTCCCGGAAAGGCTTTAAACGAGATCAGTAAGATCCTTTCTGGCGAGGCGGATGACGAGGTAAATATCTACTTTGCCGATAAGAATATCATGTTCGAGCTCGAGGATACGATCATTCTTTCGAGACTTATCGAAGGCGAGTATTATAAGATCGACCAGATGCTCTCCTCTGATTTCGAGACCAAGATCACGGTCAATAAGCGCGAGCTTTTCAACAGTATCGACAGAGCTACGCTCCTTATCAAAGAGAGCGACAAAAAGCCTGTTGTCATTGAGACGGCGGACCAGAGCCTGAAGCTCAAGATGGACACCTCGATCGGATCCTTAGACGATGAGATCATGATCGAGAAAGAAGGCAAGGATATCGTCATCGGCTTCAATCCCAAGTTCATCATCGAGGCACTCAGGGTCATCGACGACGAGAATATCGACATTTACCTTGTTAACTCAAAGTCTCCCTGCTTTATCAGGGATGCGCAGCAGAACTACATTTATCTGATCCTTCCGGTCAACTTTGTATCGTAAAGGCAGCTTACAGCAGAAAGATTATCGATAAAATGGATAAAATAACTATCAGAGACGATTTCATAAAGCTCGGGCAGGCGATGAAGCTTGCGGGACTGGTTGAGACCGGAGTCGAAGCAAAATATGAGATAGAAGAGGGACGCGTAAAGGTTAACGGAGAGCCCGAAAACAGGCGCGGACGTAAGCTTTACAAGGGTGATGCCTTTACTTACAAGGGCAGGACCGTAACTGTGGAATGATATGATCATTAAAAAGCTGGAATTGAATAATTTCAGAAATTACGAGAGTCTTGAAGTCAAACTCGACAGCGGGATCAACATCTTTTACGGTGATAACGCCCAGGGTAAGACTAATATCCTCGAGGCCCTGTATATGGGATGCACCACGAAGTCGCATAAGGCTTCGAGGGACAGCGAAGTGATCAGGTTCGGGGAAAAAGAGGCTCATCTGAGGATGTATGTCGAAAAAGCCGGGATCGAACGGAAAATAGACATGCATCTTAAGAAAAACGGACCGAAGGGCGTGGCTCTCGACGGCATACCGTTAGCCAAAGCATCCGAGATTTACGGGATGATGAATATCATTTCATTTTCACCGGATGACCTGTCGATCATCAAGAACGGACCTGCCGAGAGGCGCAGCTTCATAGACATGGCGCTCTCACAGCTCGACAAGATGTATCTCTACAGTCTCTCATCGTACAAAAAGTCTCTCAACCAGAGAAACATACTGCTAAAACAGATAAAGAGCAACGACGAGCTGGAAAATACGCTGTCCGTATGGGATGAGCAGCTGGCCAAGTACGGTGAGTACATCATCAACAGGCGCAGCGAGTACATTAAAGAGATCGGGGAGCTGGCCTCGGACATACACGGCAGGCTGTCAGGCGGCAAAGAGAGACTGAAGCTTAAGTATCTGCCCAATGTTTCGGCGGATATGCTTCCGGCGGAGCTCGGATTCTCCCACGAAAAGGATATCATACTTAAGACCACAAATGTCGGACCTCACAGGGACGACATCGGATTTGAGATAAACAGCGACGAGGCCAGAAAATACGGATCGCAGGGGCAGCAGAGGACTGCGGCGCTTACGGTCAAACTGGCGGAGATCGAACTGGTCAAGGCAAAGACCGGCGACAGACCGGTTCTTCTGCTTGACGATGTGTTTTCGGAGCTCGACCGGAACAGACAGACAGAGCTCTTGAACAGCATCGAGGACATCCAGACCGTTATCACATGTACCGGACTGGAGGAGTTCGTCAACGGGCGCATTAAGCTCGACCGCATATACAAAGTCGAAAACGGCAGAGTATCAGCGGCAGAATAACTATAGAAAGAGTGATAAAAATGAGTAATGAGTACGGTGCCGACCAGATACAGATTCTGGAAGGACTTGAAGCGGTAAGAAAGAGACCCGGTATGTACATCGGTACTACCTCTCTTCGCGGACTTCACCATCTGGTTTACGAGATAGTGGACAACGCGGTTGATGAGGCACTTGCGGGCTACTGCACGGTCATCGATGTATCGATCAACAAAGACAATTCCATCACCGTTATCGACAACGGCCGCGGAATACCCGTAGGCATCAACAAGAAAAAGGGTGTTTCATCGGTCGAGGTCGTATTTACCGTGCTCCATGCCGGCGGAAAGTTCGGCGGCGGGGGATATAAGGTATCCGGCGGTCTGCACGGCGTAGGCGCATCGGTTGTTAACGCGCTTTCCGAGTGGCTCGAGGTCAAGGTTTGCGACGGCGAGGACGTGTATTTCCAGCGTTACGAGCGCGGCAAGATCATGAACGACCTCGAAAAAATCGGCAAGTCCGATATCAAGGGTACAGAGGTTCGTTTCAAGGCTGACCCCGAGATCTTCAAGGAAACAACGGTTTATGAGTACGAGGTGCTCGAGCGCCGTCTGCGCGAGCAGGCGTTCCTCAATGCCGGCGTACACATCGAGCTCAGAGATGAGCGCGACGCCGACAATATCATCAAGAAAAACTTCGTCTATGAGGGCGGTATCAAGAGTTTTGTGACCTTCATTCACAAGAAGCGTTCGCTCGAGGTCATCCACCCCGACGTAATATATTTCTCCTCAAAGAACGAGGAGGATACAGTGGCGGTCGAGATCGCCATGCAGTACAACGAAAGCTACAACGAGAATCTGCTGACCTTCGCAAATAACATTCACACCACCGACGGCGGTACTCACGAGGAGGGCTTCAAGAGAGCTCTGACCTACGTGATGAATGACTACGCGCGCAAGTTCGGCAAACTCAAGGATAACGACAAGAACCTCAGCGGCGAGGACGTGCGCGAGGGTCTGACCGCGATCATCTCGGTAAAGCTCAAGGAAGCGCAGTTTGAGGGTCAGACAAAGGCTAAGCTCGGCAACACCGAGGTGCGCACTATGGTGGACAAGCTCGTCCGCGACAAGCTGATGGTTTATCTCGAGGAGAATCCCGCCGTTTCGAAGGCGATTTTTGAGAAGGCTCTCGCCTCGGCAAGAGCGCGTGAGGCGGCGAGAAAGGCGAGAGAGAGCGTCCGCAGAAAGTCAGCTCTCGAGTCCGCACAGCTTCCCGGCAAGCTCGCAGACTGCCAGTCGCGCGACAGCAGCGAAACCGAGATATTCATCGTCGAGGGTGACTCCGCGGGCGGCTCCGCAAAGGGCGGCCGCGACAGAAGAATTCAGGCTATCCTGCCTCTCTGGGGCAAGATGCTCAACGTCGAGAAGGCGCGTATCGACAGGGTTTACGGCAACGACAAGCTCATGCCCGTAATCACCGCGCTCGGCACGGGTATCGGCGACGAATTCGACCTCAGCAAGCTCAGATACGACAAGGTAATCATCATGGCAGATGCCGACGTCGACGGCTCGCATATCCGCACGCTGCTTCTGACATTCTTCTTCCGCTATATGAAGCCCCTTATCGAGGCGGGTCACGTTTATATCGCGCAGCCGCCGCTCTACAGGATCACAAAGGGCAAAGAACATAAATACGCATATTCCGACCTCGAGCGCGACCAGATCCTCGCGACTATCGAGGGAAAAACAGAGATTCAGCGCTACAAGGGTCTCGGTGAGATGGACAGCGAGCAGCTCTGGGAAACCACGATGAATCCCGACTCGCGCCTGATGCTCAGGGTCGAGCTGACGGACGCCGAGGCTGCCGACGAAACCTTCACCATTCTCATGGGCGACAAGGTTGAGCCGCGCCGCGAGTTCATCGAGCAGAACGCCAAGTACGTGCAGAATCTGGACGTTTAATATAAGACAGGGAGGGAAACCATGCATTCCAGAACATATGTTACCGTCAGATACGCCGAGACGGACAGAATGGGTATCGCGCACCACGCGAATTTTCCGATCTGGTTTGAGATCGGCAGAACGGATTTTATACGTCTTTTTGACGCGACCTACACCGAGATGGAGGAGTCGGGCATAATGACTCCCGTGTGCAATCTTTCGGCGCACTACATTCTGCCGGCGCAGTATGAGGACAGGCTGGTTATCCGCACCTGGTGCACCCACCTTTCGGCGGCGAGGATCGAGTTCTCATACACCGTCAAGCGGATCAACGCCGACGATACCCAGACCGAGCTCGCCTACGGCAGCACTGAGCACGGCTTTGTGGACGCGAAAACCTTCCGTCCGTGCAACGCGAAAAAGCGCATGCCCGAGCTGTATGAAAAAATGAATCAGAATATCAAGGTTTTATGATTTGAGGTTAAATCATGAGTAACGAACAGCAGATGAATGAAAACAGAATTATAGACGTTGACCTGCAAAACGAGATGCGGCAGAGCTTTCTGGACTACTCCATGAGCGTCATTGTCGCGCGCGCGCTTCCCGATGTGCGCGACGGTCTCAAGCCGGTTCACCGCCGTATTCTTTACACCATGTTTGAGCGCGGTCTCGACCCCTCAAAGCCCTACCATAAGTGCGCTGACACCGTCGGTTCGGTGCTCGGTGCGTACCACCCTCACGGCGACGCATCTGTTTACGACGCTATGGTAAGGCTCGCGCAGGACTTCTCGATGCGCTACATGCTCGTTGACGGCCACGGAAACTTCGGCTCCGTCGACGGCGACCCGCCTGCTGCATACCGTTACACAGAGGCGCGAATGAGCAAAATCTCGATGGAGATGCTCACCGATATTGAGAAGGACACGGTTGACTTCGTGCCCAACTACGACGACAGACTAAAGGAGCCTGTCGTGCTGCCCAGCCGTTTCCCGAACCTTCTCGTTAATGGCTCGAGCGGTATCGCCGTAGGTATGGCTACCGAAATTCCGCCGCACAACCTCGGTGAGACTATCGACGCCGCCTGCGCCTACATAGAAAATCCCGACATCGAGCTCGCCGAGCTGATGGAATGTCTGCCGGGACCCGACTTCCCGACGGGCGGCATCATCATGGGCAGGAGCGGTATCCGCGCCGCATACGCGACCGGCAAGGGAAAAATCACCGTCCGCGCCCGCACGGAAATCGTCGAGGCGAAGAACGGCAGATTCAAGATTATCGTAACAGAGCTGCCCTACAAGGTAAACAAGGCGCGCCTGATCGAGAACATCGCAAATCTCGTCAAGGACAAGCGCATTGAGGGCATTTCGAATATTGAGGACCACTCCGACCGTATCGGTATGCACATCGAGATCGACGTCAAGCGCGACGCTTCTCCGCAGATCGTCCTCAACCAGCTTTTCTCATACACCCAGCT
>JAEEGJ010010323.1_pt1 | contig 24405 bp, 21 predicted proteins | sample 8958761 | NCBI WGS metagenome assembly JAEEGJ01 (sample SAMN16246546, study PRJNA631951) | gut metagenome | biome: gut microbiome; feature: rumen; material: RS-attached | host: Bos | place: Iran: Karaj | collected 2018-10 | reverse complement strand
TTATATATTTTTTGTGTATCTTTATGCGTAACGACGAATTTAATAAGATAGAAATAACAAACGAAAAGCAAACTATAAGTTTTGAATTTGGTAAAACTCAAAAGTTAGAAGCTACTTCGCAAAAAGAAAATAAAGCACCTGAAGGTGAATTAAACGAGAAATATGTTGGCAAGACCATCCGCAAACAAACGGAGGTCAATGTCCAGTATGAAAATAAAGCAGTAGCTCCTGCACATGGTTCCACAACAGTGACAAGCGCTACAACCGCAAGTAATGTTGCTGCTACAACCGCCACAGTAGTAACTGCCGCCTCAGTCGTAGCGGTAACCGCTGTTGCAGTGGGTACTGGTATTTCAGTTGCGCTCCATAATTATGATTATAGATTTAATAGTTTTAAGGTGACTTCAGATGCGTTGTATTATGAACTATTTGTTGTTGACCTTAATGATGAAAAAAGAGCGGATGGTGAATCATATGAAGAATATGATCGACCAAACGAAGAAGATAGCGAAGATGAAAAGAATGCGCCTTTCACTTTACGGGTCTATAACGAATATTATGATTATTCAATTCCTACATATTATGAATCTAACTGGGGCGAATTCACCAATTTGAAACCAGAACAACAATATCGCATTGTTTTAAGCGAGAATCGTTATGGTGGTGAAACTATCTTTGATGAACAGTTCACAACATTAAAAGAAGAGACACGGGTATCAGAATTTAGAGGAATCTCATGGGATAAGACATGCAATTTCTTAACGATGATGATGAATGTCAAACTTGATTACCAAGATGATTATGATCGTTTCTCTGATTTCAAATTCAATCTTAAATCTGAAGTTATGACTGCAGATGCGCCAAACGAGATTTCTTATGATTTGGTCAAAACCACTGAAGAACAACAAATTAAATTAGATAATAATCAATCCTTCAATCTAGTGGAAACTTATGAATATACATTTACCTATATGGATGAAGGTGTTGAAGTGACCGCTGAAAGTGGTTCAGTCCACTTTGAAGATAATAGTGGCGCCGAATCTAAATTCAATCAATTTATCTTTGATAAAACCGCTAACTTTATCAATAGAACGTTTGATGTCCAATTAGACTTTGTGGATGACTTTAATGTCTATGATAATTTCGTTTTGTCTATGTTCCGTACTTATGAACAAGAAGGCATGACGATTATCGATGATATGAGTGTTGATATTCCACTTCAAAAGACCACAGATGTTCAAACAGTAGACCTAGATGGTTATGAAGTAATGCTATCTGATTCTTATCATTACAAGCTCACATGTAATTATTACAATGAACAAACAGTCCTAGATGAAGGTAATGTCACATTCACTGATACCAGTGGTGCAGTCACTGAATTCCGTGAACTTATCTTTGATAAGAAAGCTAACTTTGATACTAGAACATTCGAAGTGCAATTAGATTACCAAAATGATTTAGGCTATTTATACGGCTTCCAATTCACTTTGACTGATTTAACCACAAGTGAAGAAAGAACATATTATCTACAAGAAACAACAGATGTTCAAACTATCACTGTTGATGAGATTCAAGAATATATCGATGAAAATCCAGTTTATTACATTGATATCGTTGAACATAGAATGTCTTATTCCTTTAAATATATGAATCAGGATCAAGAAGTTGTCGTTGTGTCGGGTGAAGAATTCAAGTTCAAGAATTCCTTAACTAGTACCTTCCAAGGCATTGATACATCATATGATTTCGTTTCCGAATTAGTGGACGGTCCTTTCCATCTTCCAATGAGATTCTTATATGATGACGCGGCACATGTCTATCAAAGCTTCAGTGTTATAGTTTTTGCTGATGAACAAGAAGTTGGCTACTTTATGTTTGAAGGTGAAACCGCTAAACACGATTGGATGTACGCTACTTTATATGGAAATAATGGTTATTCGCTTAACCCTAATGATTTAAGTGGCTCTAATGTCCAAATTAAAGTAACTGCTTCAATGACAAATGTTGACGCTGAAGAAACTGGTGGTCCAGATGTCATTGAAGAAGAAGTGTGGGTCAAAGATAATGTGACATTTACTTTAAACCAAAATGAAACCATCTATGGTGTGAATGTTATTGGCCAAGATGTTTATGCTGGTGATTATCAAATCGGTATGATGCCAATCTATTCTGGCGATTCAGATGCCTATAGTGTCTATTTCATCTTTGAATGTGAAACAGGCGAGAAATACACATGTCCATACACCATGCCATCAAGAGGAAATTATTCATACGTTTCACTAACGGCACGTCAAGAAGGATTTGATGAAACCGCTGTTTGGAATGACTTTGATAGCCCAGTAAAGATTTCTATTAAATTCGCTAAGACTGAAACAGGTGTAATTCCTGATGAATCAGACTATACAACTATGGTTGTTTCCGAGAGTTATAAATTTAATCTCTCGGCTTAATACATAATATTTGGAGGTAATTATTATGAAAAAAGAAACAAGAAACAGAATTATCAAGTGGTCGCTATTTGCAATCTTGCTTGCAGCGGCAATTGTCATTACTGTATTTAGTAACCAAATCTTTGGCTTTAACCATCACAAAGTGCTTGATGAATATGGCAACTGGGATGGTAGTACATATGCCTGGGATATCGAGCCTTTATTCAATAATGTCAATACAGGCAATGCCTTTACTAATTATTTCTTAAAGGAATTCATTTTACATTCTTTAAGAACAATTCAAATAGCGGGATTTGCAATCGCATTCGCTATCGTATTACATTACTTAGCAAGAATTGTCTTTAGAAGTAAGAGAGGCAAAACAATTTCCCGCTTAATTATGTCATTCATTAAATGGGCTATTGCTTTAACCGCTGTATTCTTAGTATTAGATGCTTGGGGTGTTCCTGCTACTGCAACATTAACTGGTGCTGGCGTACTTGCTCTTATCGTAGGTCTTGGTTCCCAATCCTTAGTGGCCGATATCTTAGCTGGTATCTTTATCGTCTTTGAAGGTGAATTCCAAGTTGGTGATATCGTTATCATTGATGGTTGGAGAGGTGAAGTTAAAGAAATCGGTATGAGAACCACTAAGTTATTAGATGCTGGTGGTAACGTTAAAATCGTTAACAATAGTGAAATCAAAACCATCATTAACCAAACTCAAGAACTCTCTTTAGCTAAAGCTAATGTCTCTGTTTCCTATAACGTTAGAATTGAAAAAGTTGAAGCGGTCATCGCTGATAACATCGCGAAGATTAAAGAAAAGATTCCTGCCATTGAAGAAGGTCCATTCTATAAAGGTGTCACTGAATTAGGCGAATCTGGTGTGCAATTACTCTTTGTTGCTAAGTGTAAAGAAGATGATATTTACCAAGTTCAAAGAGATTTAAATCGTGAAATCAAAATCATGTTTGACGATAACAACATTGAAATCCCATTCAATCAACTTGTTGTGCATATGGGTGAAGATGCTGATCCACAAATTATCACTAACCAAGATATCAGAAAAGCTGATAGATTTAACGAAGAACAAAAAGAGTTATCTCAAGATATCTCCGTTGAAAAATAATTACCTCTTAACTTATAAATATAGCCCATCATCCGATGGGCTTTTCTTTTAGAATTTAAAGACGAATATTAACAATATCATTAAGGTGATATGGATGACTAAACCTAACCAGTTAATCGCGGTGAAGTACCAGTGTTCGCCTTTTGTCTTATGACGGAAGATTAACATCGCTGGATAACCACCGAAGGCACCGCCTAAGAATGATAATAGTAATAATGTTTTTTCTTTAGTTCTCCATTTACCAGATTTAGCTTTCTTCTTATCCACACCATAGGCGATAAACGTAATAAGAGAAAGAAGAACTAAATAAGCAGCATACGCTATAATTACAATTTGTTTTGTGGTCATAAGTTTTACCAATGCATTAAGTTTTTACCGATTTCTTTTTTGTTGTTAATATCGGCTTCAAAACATCTATAAATATCACCAACATTATTAATCTTATTTTCTGATAAGACCATAATGGATAAAGCTTCTTGTACTTTCTTATCATTTAACGCTTTAGCGACATGTTCAAAGTCTTGCTTTGTACTTCTTGTGACACCTTTAAGTGATAAGCCTTTTTCTAACACTAATCTGGTATTAATAGGGGACTTCTCTTCGTTAACACCCATTAAGATTAAATCAGCGCCTGGGATTGATAAATCAATCATGTTATTAATCGCATCCGCGGAGAACTTGCCGCCTACTGCTTCGATAAGAGTGTCAAACTTTTCACCTTTATACTCTTCAAACTTCGCAGTTTTCGCATTCTTAAACGCTTCTAGTTTATGGTCATCAATACCAAAGACAGTTAAATCTAAATCAGGATGATCATATCTAAGCATGATATAAACGATATAGGCCATAATGCCATCACCGAATAGCGCCAATTTCTCAACTTCGTTAAAGTCAATTCTACGTAATGCCGCAGTCGCGACACTTAATAATTCAGAAAAAACTGCGATACTTGGAGCGATACTTTTATCATACTTAACTAGTAAATCCGGGCTACACGTGTAGTAGTTTCTTAAAAAACCATCCGCTGTAGAACTTCTAAAAACAGCTTTAGGATAATAGTTATCACCTAAGTCTTTTCTATGACATCTACGATTAGAATTATCACTATAGAATTTATCATCAAATGAGTTGGGCACTAAGATAACTTTATCGCCTTTCTTATATGTGCCTGTTGGATCTTTAACTACTTCACCAACCGCTTCATGGATTGGGGCTAATGGATACTTATGGTTTAAAACGTTGATATCGCGGTTACCTAAAAAATAACGAATATCCGCTTTACAGATAGCCATCGTATCAACTTTTACTAAGACCTTATTATCCATGTCTTCCACAGTGTCGATGAACTTTTCAATGACACCAGGAGAGGTAACTTTAAAAATATTATTAAACATTAAAGGACAACCTCAGTCTTTCCAATCTTTAATAAGGCTTTAAGCATCATCAAATCATCAAAAGTGGTGATTTTAAAGTTTTGAGCGCTGCCTTCCACTAAGTGAACATCAATACCAAAAGATAACACTAACTTCGCATCATCAGTGACATTTGGAATATCTTCTTTTAAAGCCTTTTCATGGGCATCTTTAATAATCTTGAATTTGAATGTTTGAGGAGTTTGTCCTTGATATAATTCGTTTCTATTTGGAATATCAGAAATAATTTCATTATCTTTACTTCTAATAATTGTGTCACTTGCCTTGATGACAGTATCAACCGCGCCAAATTTCTTACAAACAGCAATATTATCGTTGATAATCTTTTGACTAATTAATGGTCTAGCAGCATCGTGGATGACGATAATATCATCTGGAGAAGACACTAATTCTTCAACGGCTTTTAAACCATTATAAACAGAGATTTGTCTGGAGTTACCACCCGCTACAACACCTCTAACTTTACTTAAGTCATATTGTTTACACCAAACTTTAACTTGATCGATATATTGTTCATTAGTGACAATTACAATCTTGTCGACATCATCATTGATTTCAAAAGCTTCAATGGTGTGAATCATTAATGGCTTTCCATAAATTGGAAGGAATTGTTTTGGTTTATCTGCATTACCCATGCGAGTACCGCTTCCTGCGGCAAGAATAAGAGCAATATTCATATTGGATAACTCCTTTACTATATTTTATGTTCTTTTAAATAATCTTCATATCCCTGTTCTAAAGAAAGTCCAGAGTTGTAGTGGTGACCAACTTGTTTATCCGCTGGTGGGAACTTCATATAATCACCATAAAGATTTCTTAAATATGTGTCATAGTCTTTAGGGACATAGGCTTCGATATCTTCAAATGGAACTTTGATAAATTCTCTAAAGATATTGGAGTCCATCGCCTCTCTTTTCATATTAAAACCAAAGAAGTTACCCGCCATAACGGATTCTTCTAATGGGATTTTTCTTACTAACTTTTCAACGTGTTTATTACGCCAATGGGCAATATCAAAGACATAGAATAGACCAGCGACAATATTAAGAAGGATATCTTTGAAGAATGTTCTAGCGTGAACTTTTCTTCTAAGCGCTGGTAAATAACTTAAATATACTTGCCACCAGATGTGGTTGATTTTCTTTTTAAATGTTTCTCTTGGTTTGATTTCTTTAGAAAAACCATCGATTGGGAAAATATCAATCCAAACACCATGATTAATACGATGTTGTTTATATGTGTTTTCAATAAAGGTAGTGGACGAATCTCTTAACTTGCCATAGTTATAGATGTAGCAAGGATCAGTTTTGAATGTTTGAATAAAATATGGTGTACCTTCAAACTCTGATTGAAGTTCGACGAACTTATCATAGTCTTTTCTTGGCATACCAACATCAATATCATCATCCCAAGGGATGAAGCCTTTGTGTCTAATAGCACCAAGAGTGGAACCGCCCACTAAGAAATATTGCAGATTGTGCTTTTCACAAACTTTTATGAAGTATTTCAAAATGTTTAATTGTTTTTCTTGTAAAGCATTCATAGCGATATAGAAAGAATAAACTTTAATTGCCTTTTTTGCAACGCAAAGAGAACTATTACTTCATCAAATAGGGCAACTTATTGACCTTTTTGATATCAATTTCGTACTCTTCATTTCCCTCTCTTGTAATAGAAACAATATGTTTATCATAGATAAATGACTTACATTGGTAGTCTTTACCTTTAAATGTTTTTAATCCATTAAGTGGTAAGCCTGGTATTTCTCTAACCTTACCAACAGTTAAACCCATACATTTAATTAAACTTTCTTTAGCACACCATAAGTAGTAGAAATCACTGTGCTCTTTAATCATCTTAGCTTCCGCCTCGTTAAAAATTCTTACTAGTGAAGACATGTCTTTATTCTTAATTTCTTCAATGTCCACGCCGATTTCCGCAGTGGAAACAACCATCAAAACATATTTACCAGAATGAGAAACATTAAAATATGGCCCATTAGCGAAATATGGTTTACCATTTTCGTTTTTAAGTAACTCTTCTCTAGATAATTGATTCTTCAAATATGAAGAAAGTAGTGACCTAATTTGATCAATTTCATTCGCATATCTCAAAGCTTTTTCTTTTTGACCAACGGAAACATTTTCTACAAGAAAACGGAAATGTTTCTTACCTAAATCCGTATCAGCGACATATAGTTTGACTGTTTGCATACCTCTATTATATAGCCCAAAAGTTTGTAAGCAAGCAGTTACCCCTTTTTTCTTTTCTTAGAAAAGGGTAGACTAATTTCTATGAAAAAAAGAAATGTTGGTGTCTTACTTCCAGTATTCTCATTACCAGGTAACCATGGAATAGGTGACTTTTCTCACTATGCCTATGAATTTATTGATTGGTTAAAAAATCATAAATATCATTACTGGCAAATCTTACCACTTAATCCAATTGGCCCCGCTAATTCACCATACATCACAGTGTGCTCAGAAGCCTTTGATATTCGCTACATTTCTTTAGACAAATTAGTGGAACAAGGTTTATTAGATAAAGCCCCAAAACATCACGCTGAAGCGGGTAGAGTTGACTATCAAGACGTTTTAACGTTTAAAGAAAAATACTTAAGACGTGCATATAAAAACTCTAAAATTTCACTCAAAAAATTCATTAAAGAAAACCCATGGGTGAATGAATACGCTAAATATTTAGTACTCAAAAACATTAATGATAATAAGGTTTGGAATGAATGGATTATTAAGAAGATTCCAAGCTTTGCCGAAGATGAAATTAACTTCCATATTTGGTGTCAATTTATTGCCTTAAATCAATGGAATGACATTATGAAATACGCGAATAAGAATGGTGTAAAGATTATCGCTGATTGCCCATTCTATGTTGGCCTTGATAGTGTGGATTGTTATTTAAATAAAGATGAGTTCATGATGGACGAGCATTATAATCCAACAGTGGTTTCTGGTTGTCCTCCTGATGCCTTCTCTGATGATGGCCAATTATGGGGCACGCCAATCTATAACTTTGAAAAGATGAAAGAGAATAACTACAAGTTCTTAATTAATCGTATTGCTTGCTTAGCCAGTAGAGCGGATATCCTTCGTTTAGATCATTTCCGCGCTTTTGACACATATTGTGTCATTCCAGCGGGAGATGAGAATGCTAGACGTGGGGAATGGAAGATTGGTCCACGTAATGATTTCTTTGATAATTTATTTAATCAATATCCTAATATTAAGATTATCGCGGAAGACCTTGGTCTCCTCTTCGATAGTGTTCATGAATTAAGAGATTACTATAAACTTCCAGGTATGAGAGTTATTCAGTTCGTGGCCTTCGAACAACTTGAAGAAAATAACAATATCATCCTTTATCCAGGTACACATGATAACCAAACATTATATGGTTGGCTTAAATCCTTAGATAAAGAGCATAAAGATATTTTAAGAAAAGAATATAAGGGCACTAAAGACTTATATGGTTCCTTATTTAAAGATATTTGGAACATGACAAGCCTTATCACAATTTTCCCTGTCCAAGACTTAATAAAACTTGATGATAAAGCTAGAATTAACCACCCTGGAACAGTGGGCCCACACAACTGGACATTCAAATTCAAAAATATGAACTTCTTAGAAACTGTCAAATACGGTAATTAGTTTGACAGTTTTTTTGTTTTGTATCTTTTGGCCCTGCGATTAATTTTATCTAACTATTGATATGTTATAATTTGGGCACTATGAAAAACAAACTAACTGCATTGGCGTTTATTTCTTTGTTGGCTTTAACTGCCTGCGGAACAAAGAAATATCAGCCTCAAGATTACATCCTTAGTATGAATTACAAGGATGATTTCCGCATTTTACAGCTAACAGACATCCATCTTTCTGATAAGGATGATCAACAAACACAGTTCAAGTTCATGGATTTGCTCTATAAGGACGCTAATAATCCTGATCTTGTCGTAGTTACTGGTGACTTATTCACCTTCGCAAGTAAAGGTACTGCGAAAAGCTTATTAAACTATCTCGATGGTAAAGGTATTCCATGGACCGTTTGCTTTGGCAACCATGATGAACAATGCTACTTCTCAGTAGACTGGTTAACCGAAACTCTTACCAAATTTGGTTCGAATTGTTTATTCAAAGATTTACAAGATGACGCAGTGAATGGTAACTGCAACTTCGCCATTAACTTAATGAAAGATAACAAAATTCATGACCAATTATTCATTATGGATAGTAACCGTTATAACTTCAACTTTAGTCAATTAGGTTATGACTGCTTCAAACAAGATCAAATCGATTGGTATGAAAGTGTTATTAAATATACTAAGGAACAAAATGGTGGTGTAGCCGTTAATTCCTTAATGTTCTATCACATTCCATTACCAGAAATTAATAATGCTTGGGAAGAGGGCACAAAGATTTATGGTGAAAAAAGAGAAGCCTCTTGCCCACCAGATCATGACTATGGTTTCTTCAACAAGATTAAAGAATTAGGCTCCACAAAAGCGATGTTCTTTGGTCATGACCATATCAATAACTTTGAAGCCGATTATCAAGGTGTGAAGTTCTGCTACGGCATTAAATCTACTGACCGTATTTATCACGATGATGATATGATGGGCTGTCAAACAATCACCATTCATGATGACCATTCATTAAAGATTGATAGATACTATCATACATATGCGGAGGTGAAGTAATATGAGCAAGAAATTCTCTTTAATTGCTTTAGCAATTATTGCCGTCATCGGCTCCTTAATGGCTTTTGCCGCTTCTAACTTATTCTTTACTGACGTTCCATATTTTGGTCCACACATTATGGATACCGCAATCTTCACAAGTTTCAGTGCTTTATTATTCGGTGCTTACTTCGTGATGGGCGCAATGTATATTGTTCGTTCTTATTTAAAACCAAACATTCGTAAAAGAATGAGCAAGACATATTTAAAAACCACCATGGTTTTAGCGGGTTTAGGTTTAATCTTTGCGATTCTCTCTGGTGTGATTACTTATAATGGTAATTTATTAGCCCCATATCCATTCCCAGGATTTTTAATCCTCATGTTAGTGGGTCACGCTCTTGTTTTAGGCGGTGCAATCTTTGCCTTCTTAAAACCTGTTAAAGCTTTACCAGAAGACACAGAACAATTCAAAGTCGGCGCCAAACACGTCTTCTTCACCATGGGTTGGTTCTTATTCACCGCTCTAGCGTTCAACCGTTTTGGTGCATTCTTAACCATGCCACTCTACGTGGAACTTAGAAACTTCCATCTTACATTCTTATTCTATTTATTCTTATTAGTGCCAATGGCCATCTTAGTCAAAAAGGTCTTTGACGTTTATGAACTCAAATTAAATAGATTTATCTATGTGATCGCGGTGTTCACTATTAACTTAGTGTTATTCCTCGCTGTAGCGATTATCGGTATGAACGATACAACATTCGTTTCATCCTTATCGCCTGCTATGCCACTTGAAAGATTAGCCGCTAAGCCAGTGGAAATCATCATCCACTTCGCTTCTCAATTCGGCATCTTACTCGCTTGGTTAATTAGAGAAATCAAAGCTAAAAAAGCTAATTAATACGTTTGTTTAAAATTGAAACCACTAAAACCGCAATTACGATTTTAGCAATATCAAAAGGTACATAAGGCACTACCGCAATAAGTAGTGCTTTTTGTATATCAAAATGTAAATATAACGCTAAGAATAAAGCGCCAATAAAATAACAAATAATTAAGGAAACTACACACGCGATAGACATTCTTAAAAATTGATTCTTAATTGGCAATTTATTTAAGAAATATAAGATTGGAGTAATAACCACGAACGAGATCACAAAGCCAAATGTTGGAGTAACACCAGCATTAAAACCAGCGTAGACGGGGATGAATAAACCGATTAATAAATATAATCCAGTAATGATAATGCCATCATAAAAAGTCGAAACAGTTAAACCAATGATGAAGACCATCAATAGTTGTAATGAAACTTTAATATTATCCCCTAATGGGATGGAGAACATACCAATCACACAGAGCATGGCGAGCATGATGGCGTTTTTTGTAATGCGTTTGATAGTGTTAGTGTTTTTCATAACCCGAACTATTATAGACCAAATTTAAAGTTGGTGAAGAATTTATATTCAGTTTTTTGATGTTTTGCTATAATAAGGGTTAGGTATGGCAGTTCGTTATCTAATCCTTAAGCACGTTTCGCTAGGATATGGAATTTTACTTAAAAGAGAACCAAACGACATCGGGCGTGTCTTTTTCGCTGATGATAGAAATGTGAAAAACATTGTTTTGTCTCACCCTCTATTATCGGTCGCGGAAAACATTTCCTTATCTAAGTTTGTTTCTTTAGGTTTGTTCGAAGGCTTATTTGATGCGAATACAAAGATCAAGGCTAATGACTATCTAGATGGTGCGATTAAAAACATGCATTTAAGCGAAAATGAATGCTATGGCACAATTATGGGCCAAAAGGAATATTCTTTTAGAATATCAATTGACACAAATTCATTTGTAACATTATCTTGTTCTTGCCCAGTCAGTGAACCTTGTAAACATTTATATGCTGCTTTCTTAACGATTAAAAAGTTAATTGATCCAAAAGGTGAAAAAGTCGTGGCCTCAATTAACTCTAATGAAAAGACATTTAAAGATTTACTAGAAAGATACCTCTACTTAAGAGGTGGAGATAATCTTCCACTTATTAGTAAGATTTCTTATCAAATTAAAGGCTTAGAAGCTGCCACTACATTTATTAATGAACTTTTAGCGTATTATCAACGCGGTCAATATAAAGCCCGTGTGATTAACGATATTCTTTCACCATTATTCTTCAATCTACATAACGTTGAGAACTTCCAAAAGATTATGGAAAGCGCAGATGAGAATGTTAAAACCATGCTTACTGAGGCTAAAAATAATTATGAAGTCTTAAAAGATGAATTAGAAAAGAGAAAGAGTGTCACTAGAAAAGCTAATTTATATAACATCTTAATTGCCCCTAACTGTGATGCTTTAGTGGAACTTCTTAAGCACGCGGAAGAGAACTTCAGTGAAGAAAGATTAGCGAGCCAAGTGATGATGGAATATATCAAATATCAAGATTTAACCATCGAGCAAATCGCTGCGCTTAAAGACTGCTATTTATTCCAAATGAATCATAGATACTACATGCAAGATTTATTCTCTTCTCCAGCGAAGAATCGTTTAAGTATCTATTTGTTATTATTTGATGAATTACCACTTGATGATAACAAAATTAAACAAATTCCTTTGGAATATTTCTTAAAAGTCGCTCCATATAGTAACGACAAGAGTAGATATATTCAAATTGTTCACGCTAATATCAATAGTTTAAAAGAAGAAGACTATCCATTAGTCGCGGAACTTCTCGTTGGTGTTGCTCTGCAACACGATTATATCGACGAAAGAACAATCCGCTTATCAATTGAATTAAGTAAAAAGATTCCAAATGGTGCCTTTATTGGTGAACTAGTGGATCAAAATATCAGAAGACCAAAGAAGAGTAGGATGCGTTAAAAATGAACGTCGTGGAATTATTAGAACATTATCGTTTAGAAAAGCTAACTCCTGAGGATTTAGAACTTTTCGCCTACTTCTCTTATAAATATGGCATTGATTATGATGAGGCTAATCATCCTTATTTCTATATTCAATTATTTACTAAGATAAACCGCATTCAAATTCTTGAATTTGTTTTGGATTATAAAGGTCGACTCAACTATACATGTCAAATATGTAGAGAAAAAGAACCTTGTAGACACTTCTCCATCTTAGCGAGCAAACTCTTAAAAGATGAATATGAACAAATTAAAGAAGTAAGTACAAAGTTTGCTTTTGAAATATCTGATGTTGATAGAAGAGAACAACAAAGCGCTTTTGATTTAGAGATTGGTGAAGTCTTTAAAGAAATTAGAAAAGAAGAAATCGCTAATGCATCCACAAAAGCAAGAATCAAAGTTTATTTAGAAGATACAAGATTCTCCTATAGTGTGAACTTAACAATCGCTAAAGGTAGAGAATATAAAATCGCTTCTATTGATCGCTTCCTAGCGAGATTCATTAACGAAGAAGAATTTAGATATGGTAAAGACCTTACACTAGTGCACGTGTTGTCTTCTTTTGATGAAACAAGCCAAAGAATCATTAAGATTTTAGAGAAATATAATCCTGATTTCTTCATTGATTTAAGTAACGATAAATCTCTCATCTTCTTTGATGAATTATTAAATGCCTTAAAGGGCGATTACTTATATATAAATAACGAAGTCTATCATGTCAGTGAAGAAGCAATGGATATTAAGATTCGCGTTAATGATAATTATTCCTTAATTCCAGAAGGTATTATCAAAGGCTATATTCCTTTAACAAGAAATTATTATTACTGCAAATCTGCGAATGATATTAAACCATTAACTAATAATGCTTATATCAATAGCCTTATTGATTCTGCGAGAAACTATCCATTAAGCACAATTCAAAATAACTTTGATAACTTTAAATATTCCTTCTTTGAAAAGTATCCTGATTTCTTTGAAATCGCAGATAGAATCAAAGAAGAACTCAACGAATCCGCTCTAGTGATTAAAGCCTACTTTGATTATGAAAAAGATAATGTCTATGAAAAGACAAGATACTTTAAAAACGAGCAAGAAATTGACGCTAGAGACATCAAGAACTTCTATGAAGTTTCGCAAGTTAAACATTATCAAGAAATCTTATCTAGCTATGGTTTCTTTGATCATGTCTTAAGTGATGGTGGTCAAGTCTGGGACTTCTTAAATAGCACTTTAGAAAACTTACAAAAAGTCGCAGAAGTCTATTTCTCTAAGGACTTAGATTCTAGAAAGACAAGCTCATTTACTTCTCCTAATATCACCATTAAGAAAGATGGCTCAATGCTTGAAGTGCTTGTTGATGGTTCCATCTATAGCGATGAAGAACTTAAGACAATTTTAATTGGCTTAAAGAGAAAGAAGAAGTTCGTCAAGATTGGTGATAACTTCATCAACTTAATGAGTGATGACACGAAAGAATTCTATAGTCTCGCTAAAGACTTAGATTTAATTAGTGAAAACTCATTACATAGTAAGAAAGAACTTCCTTTATACTATGCTTTCAAAGCGTACGGCAAGGACAATAGTTTCTTATCAATGGATAGTTATTTAGATGACGTCTTCAATGAATTAAAGAATTTCTCTAATTCTAATATTGAAATTCCTAAGATTAATGGTGAACTTAGAAGTTACCAAGTCGATGGTGTTAAATGGCTTAACGTTTTATATAAATATTCATTAGGCGGCATTCTCGCTGATGATATGGGTTTAGGTAAAACTATCGAAACAATTGCCTTTATTAATTCCATTAAGCAAGATAAACCAATCTTAATCGTTTCCCCTAAATCCTTAGTGTTCAACTGGGTCAGTGAATTTAATAAATTCGCTAGCGACATTCCAGTCTATGCCATCATCGGAACAGTGGAAGAACGTAAAAAGATTATTAAAAAGATTAAGAATGATAGATTTGGTGTCTATTTCATCTCTTATGATTCCTTAAGAAATGAATTTGAAAACTTAACTGACATTACTTTTGATATGTGTATCCTTGATGAAGCTCAGTTCATTAAAAATATGCATGCGAAGAAAACAGGTGCTGTTAAACAAATCAATGCTTTACACACAATTGCCTTAACTGGCACCCCAATTGAAAACAATATCTATGACCTTTGGTCAATATTTGATTTCTTAATGCCTCATTATCTTTTAGATTATGAAGATTTCAAAGATTCTTATGAACATAATGAAGAATACTATGAAATCGTGAGAGACAAAGTCGCTCCATTCATCTTAAGAAGAAGAAAAGAAGACGTCTTAAAAGACTTGCCAGAAAAATATGAAGTCATCATTACCACTGAAATGAGTCAAGAACAAAGAAAGCTTTATGATGCTTTCCGTTTACAAGCCAAAGAACAACTCAAATCATCCGATGGTGGTTCTAAGATTATGGAAGTCTTATCTATTATTACTAGACTTAGACAGATATGCGTTGATCCTTCAACGTTTGTTGATAACTTCACAGGCGAATCAGGAAAGATTACCGCTTTAAAAGACATTATCAAAGATAAGATGCAAGAAGGACATAGATTCTTAATCTTCTCTCAATTCGTTTCCGCTCTTAACATCGTTAAGGACGAAATTGAAAAGATGGGTATCAAGTATTACATGATTACTGGTGATACATCCGCTAAAGAAAGACTTAGAATCTGTAATGATTTTAATAAAGATGAGGATTATAAGATTGTGCTTATTTCCTTAAAAGCAGGCGGTACGGGTCTCAATTTGGTGGGCGCTGATGTGGTTATCCATCTTGATCCATGGTGGAACTATTCCGCAGAATCTCAAGCGAGTGATAGAGCCCATCGTATCGGTCAAACTAGAACAGTGGAAGTCATTAAACTCATCGCCGAAAACAGTATCGAAGAAAAAGTTGTTAATCTTCAAAACGAGAAGAAAGAACTTGTCGATAAAGTCATCAGTGATAATGACTCTTCCATCAAATCTTTGTCTATCAAGGATTTGAAATCAATTCTCTCAATGTAATAAAATCGCAACAATAACGGACATGAATTTGTGCTTTGTCATATAATAAATGTCCGTTTTCTTGTATAAAGAAGGTGAATCATTTCATATATAATCATGGAGGCTCAATATGATTTTAGAAAAATGTGTCATTGGTATTGAATTCGGTTCTACCAATATTAAAGCTGTCATGCTTGATGAAAATCATGAAATTATTGCATCAAATGACTATGCTTGGGAATCAACTTTAAAAAACGGCGTTTGGATCTATACTTTAGAACAAGCCAAAATCGGTTTAGCGGATTGCTATGCTGGATTAAAACAAAAATTCGAAACTAAATATCGTCGCCCATTAGCGAAAGTCGGTGCGATTGGTATTTCTGGTATGATGCATGGTTATCTTGTCTTTGACAAGAATGGTAATCAACTCGCAGAATTCCGTACATGGAAAAACACCATCTGCCCACAAGCACAAGATCAATTATCTAAGTTATTTAATTTCAACGTCCCACAACGTTGGAGTGTCTCTCATATTTATCAAGCCATGCTTAATGGTGAAAAAGAAGTTAAAGACATCGTCTTTGCTACAACCTTAGCTGGCTACTTCCATTATTTATTAACTGGTGAAAAAGTCATTGGCGCGAATGACGCTAGTGGCATGTTCCCATTAGACCCAAGCACCAAAGATTACGATGCTAAGATGGTTTCTAAATTCAACGAAGTCATTAAAGACAAAGTTGATTGGAGAATCTTAGACATCTTACCAAAGTGTATGTTAGCGGGCCAAAACGCTGGCTATTTAACAAAAGAAGGTGCTAAATTAATCGACCCATCTGGTGTTTTACAACCAGGTATCCCATTCTGCCCACCAGAAGGCGATATGGGTACAGGTATGATTGCCACTAACTCTGTTAGAGTCGGTTATGGTAACTCCTCATTAGGTACATCTGGCAATATTACTCTTGTTACTGATAAGAGCATTGCCATGAATAAAGAAATCGATGTTATTGCTTCCCCAAGTGGCTATCCAGCCGTTCTTGTTCATGCGAATAACTGCACAACTGATATCAATGCTTGGGTTGAATTATTACATCAAGCAATCGTTTTAGCGGGTGGTTCCATCCAACGTGGTGAATTATTCGTGAGATTATTCAATAAGTCTCTTGAAGGTGAACCAGATGCTGGTGGTCTTGTCTCATTTAACTACTTCTCTGGTGAAGCCGCAGTTGGTGTCCAAGAAGGTAGACCATTATTCGTGAGAGAACCAGACGCCAAGATGTCATTAGCCAACTTCATGAAATCTCATATCTTAGCCGTTCTTGCGGTCTTAAGAATCGGTGTTGATATCTTAAAGAAACAAGGCGTTGAAGTTAATAAAATATACGGCCATGGTGGTTTCTTCAAAACACCAGTGGTTGGTGCTAAAGCATTAAGCGCTGCCTTAGATGCTCCTGTTGCTACATTAAGCAGTGCGGGTGAAGGTGGCCCATATGGTGAAGCCTTATTAGCCGCCTATATGTTAGAAAAAGGAAAAGGCGAAACCTTAGAAGATTATTTACAAAATAAGATCTTCGCTGGTGCTAAAGAAGATGTTGCTATTGCTTCTAAAGAAGAAGTTAAGGGCTTCGATAGATTCTTAGAAAGATACAAAGCCGCTGTTCCAGTGGAAGCAAAAGCCGTTGAATGCGTTGAAGGTCAACACAATAAGTAATTATGTTTAATTGGTGTTTTATTGGAACCGGTCAAATCGCTAAGAAAGTTGCTAAAGAATTAGTGACTAATCCTGGTCATCAAATTGTCTCTGTTTTCAATCGCACCAAAGCTAAAGCGGAAAAATTCGCTAAAATTTATCATTCCACAGTTTATGAAAGTGCGTTAGAAGCAATAAACGATCCTCGTGTTGATGGTGTCTATATTGCGACTACTAATGAAACGCACTTTTCATTTTGCAAATTGTGCTTAGAAAACCATAAACCAGTCTTATGCGAAAAACCTATTACTGGTAACACAAAAGAACTTAAAGAATTAATTAAACTAAGTGAAGAGAATAACACTCTTCTTAAAGAAGCGATGTGGACTTGGTTTAATCCTGTCGCTAATAAGGTGAAGCAGTGGATTAAAGAAGAAAGAATTGGAAAAATCCTTTCTGTTGACTGTATCTTCAATATGCCAATCTTTGGTTATAACAAAGCCAAAGGCAGATACATCAATCCAAGTAGATATGGTGGTGCGCTTCTTGACTTAGGTGTCTATTCCGTTAGATACGTGTATGAGTTATTTGGTAAACCAAACGCTATTACCGCGAAAGGCAAACTATATAACGGTATTGATTTATTCAATGATTCAATATTTGAATATGATGGTTTTAAAGCCCACGTTAGTAGTCAGATCAATGCATTAGTGGGTGAGCACTGCATCATCAAAGGTGAAAAAGGCATTATTAAAGTTCCTTTATTCCATATGGCTAGTAAAGCCGTCTTAAAAACTAAAGATGGCAAAGAAGTCTTCAGAGATAAGAAAAAGAAATTTGCAACGCAGTTTAGAGTGGTCGCAGAATATATCAAAAATGAAAAGCCTAATGAACTAGTCTCTTTAAATTCATCCGTCGATGTTATGGAATTAATGGATGAAATCAGAAGACAAATCGGTGTCATCTTCCCTTGTGATTGATACTTTTTTGACAATAATAAAACTTTATTTCTATAATAAATATAAATAAGGGGAAATATTATCATGCCAGCAAAAAAACCAGCTGCCAAGCCAGCACCAAAGAAACCAGCACCAGCTAAAAAGCCTGCTGCTAAACCAGCTCCAAAGAAAGCTGAACCAGCTAAAAAGCCAGCTCCAAAGAAGCCTGAACCAAAGAAAGCCGCTCCAAGCGCTAACGCTTCATACCACCTCTCCAAGAGAGAAGATGGCAAATGGCAACTCTTCATCACAGGTAGTGACAAAGTCATTAAGACATTCGCCACAAAAGCCGAAGGTGAAGCCTATGCTAAAGAAAGAGCAGAAAACACTGGTCGTGCAATTTTAAAGCACAACTCCAAAGGTGCTAATAAAGGCAAAATCGCTAAGAAATAGTTGATTTATAAATGAAAAAGCTTATATGCCTTGACATGGACGGCACCGTCTATCTCGGTGAGCGTTTATTTAAAGGCGCAAAAGAAACATTCGAATATTTTAAACAAAACGAAATATCGTTTGTTTTTTTGACTAACAATTCTTCCCACTCCTTAGCGTTCTACGTTGATAAAATCAAAAGAATGGGTATCGACTGTAATGAAGATAATTTCTATTCATCCATTGATACCACAATTAAGTATTTAAAAGATCAACAAGTTAAGACTCTTTATGTGTTAGGCGTGAAATCATTTAAAGAAGAGTTAAAGAAACATTTCCAACTTATTGAAGATTATCAAGATAGTATTCCTGATGTTGTCCTAGCGTCATTTGATACTGAACTAGTTTATGACGAATTAAAGACAGCTTGTTTATATATTCAAAAAGGTAGCAAATTCATTGCCACTAATATGGATTATCGCTGCCCAATCGAAGATGGATTCTATATCCCAGATTGTGGTGGACTTTGCAAATGGATTGAGATGTGTACCGATAAAGCTCCAATCTTTTTAGGAAAACCAGAACCCACAATGATTTATCAAGTGATGGATAAGTTTGGTGTATCTAAAGAAGAAACATTAATGATTGGTGACCGTTATTATACCGATATTGTTGCTGGTCTTAATGCTGGCGTTGATACAGTCGCGGTATTAAGTGGAGAAACCACTTTAGAAGAATTTAAAAAGGCTGACCGTAAGCCAACCTTTATAATTGATTCAATTGCAGATTTAATCGATTTACTTAAACGTTAATTAGAATAAGTATAAGTAATTGTCTTTACAGTTGTTTTGACAGATTGCAAATCTGTATTTTTGTTATATCTATATGTAACTAAGCCATCATTACGATATTTATATTCCATTTTGATTTGTTCGCTGTCTGTTTTGTATTCAGCGGTAATACGATAGGCATCACCTTTAGCATAGAACTTGAATAAATCATCAACTTTCTTATTGAGTAATGCCGCAGCGAGTTCACATGTTTTAGCATCGGAAACAACGTCTAACACATCGCTATATTCGACTTCAACACCAACGACGGTGGTTGTGTATTTCCATTCATTGTCTTTCAAGGTGTAGTTTTTTGTGGACTTAGTACCATCTTGATCGATTTCTGCGGTGGCTTTCTTGGCATCAGTTGTTAATTTGCGATCAGCAAGTAAAGCTTTGAAATCATTGTAGTTATAGGATTTTTCAAATAAACCAGTAATCATATCGCAACCCATAAGTGCGAATGTTGACATAGCGGTTAAACCGAATAATAAAATCTTTTTCATAGTAATCCCCTTTTCTTTTTTAGATAAATTGATAATACAATACTTTGCAAAATATGTTAAATATTAGCAAAGAATGAGGGCAAAAATTTGAAATTTAAAAGGCCGACGTTGTCAGCCTTGTTTTATTTAGGACACCGAATGGGAATCCTCGGTTGTTCAACTGCCGAGATGAAAATGAGCCTTGGTTGTTAGAATTATAATTGTCACTATATGTGAAAAAAATGTTGTAATCATATAAATATTATGTGGAATAATCTACATATTTTTGTTGAGAATATATCAATAAATTGATATACTATAGATAGGAAAATAATTAGGGGTATGAAAACAAACTTAGTTTTTATATCCCTTTTATTTATCTCAATAATTCTATGAAAAGAATTGCTTATAAGTATCGTAACTATCCTAACACTGAGCAAAGATGATGAAAGGAATATCTAGAAGATTATTATTAAAGGAATTTCCTGAAATATCTAAAGAGTTATGGAATGGAGAGTTATGGAATCCTTCTTATTATGTAGAAACAATTGGTTCTATATCAGAAGAAGCGATAAGACAATATATTCAAAACCAAGAAAAGGAATAATATGCTACTAACTTACCAATTTGAATTAAGAGTAAATGAAACGATGTCTGTCATCCTTGGACATCTCTCTTACGCTGCTAGTAAGTTATTCAACGTTGGTAATTATGAAAGAAAAGAATATAAGTCTCTAGGGTTTGACATAATGCCAGATTGGTATGATCAAAAGAAAAGATTGAAAGATAATATCTGGTATAAGTCTTTACCTAGTCAAACTAGTCAAGATGTTCTCGCTAGACTTAATGAAGCTTGGAAGAGCTATTTTGCTCTTAAAAGTAGATATGAATATAGGAAAGAGAAAGGACACTTAAAAGAATATGAAGGAGAACCACAGTCACCTTATTATAAGAAAGATGGCTCACACACAAACTTTAAATACCTTCAGAATTCTATTAAGGTCATTGATAATCAAATCCGCTTTTCTATTCCTAAAAGGCTTAAAGAACACCTAGAAGAAAAATATAACATAAAGAAAGACTTCTTCTATATTCCTCTAAAAAGAACTTTCTCTATTATTAAACAAGTCGAATTCGCATATATGGATAAGAATAGATATAAAGTCTATATCATCTATGAAGAAGATACTAAACCATTAAAAGAAGATAATAAGCATTATATAAGCATCGATATTGGTACAAAGAACCTGTTAACAGTCTATGACAATAACGGATCTTCATTTATTGTCTCAGGTCAATCTTTGTTAAACATCAATTACTATTTTTCTAAAAGAATTGCTTATTATCAATCTAACTACGATAAATGTTATCCCCATCATAAGAAAGGAGTCTCCACTAATAGGATTAAACATTTATATGAGCTTAAGAGTAAAAGGATTAATCTCATCCTCCATCGTGCATCTAGATATATTGTTAACTACTGCAATAACCACGATATCTCTAAGGTGATCATTGGAGATGTCATGGGTATTCTTCATCAAAAGAAAGAGTTTAATTCTAACAAAGATAAGCATCGATATAATCAGAATATGAGAGCTATATGTTTTGCTAGAATCTATGAATATCTTTCTTATAAGTTGAAACAAGTTGGAATTGAACTAGTTATCATCGATGAAGCATATTCTTCAGGATGTTCTCCTAAATCATTAACTGTATCAAAAAATTATTATGATAAAACAAAAAGAAAACATCGTGGTTTATTTGTAGACGATAACGATATCTATAACGCCGATGCAGTTGGAGCTTATAACATCATGAGATTATTTCGACAAGAAGCTCGTTATTATTTCCCAATACCTCTAAAAGGATTATCTAATCCAAGAAGAGAATATATTCCTGTAACGGATCAGTTTTTAAATGAAGATTATATTAATTGGAATGGTAAAGCTGGTAACGTAGGGATATCGGGTAGGAACTACCCAGATGGATATATATTGGAAGATATCATTCACCAATATATAACCCAGATGCTCGGTTATTCAATTGCCGAGTAGGTTCACTCGTTTTGCTGGAAGACATTCGTGGTGATGTAATCAACACCCATATCCTCTAATCTTTTGAGCGCTTCTTTAGTGTCCACTGTCCAACAGTTAACCTTGAGGTTCTTCCTGTGGAAGAGATCCACTAAATCTTGAGTTAATAATTTATCTTCAATATCAATATCCATCTTGAAGAATTTAGCCCATTTATAAAGTGTCTTATAATGACCTTCTTCTAAGAGTTGTTGTAAGTGCACTCTTTTGTGGAATTTATTTCTTAACTTAATAAGTGGCCAAGGATAGAAAGCGATGAAAGTGACGTTTTCTAAACCCATATATTCATCAATGTACTTAGTGATTTGCTTTAAGTACTTTCTTTCTGGATTCTTTGGCTTGAATTCGATGATAGGGCGCTTGCCACTTTCTTTACAAATCTTTAAATAATCCTCAAAAAGCGGAATATAAGCGTCTTTATCACCTTGGTCGTTATCTAAATGCAATTTGATAACTTCGTCCTTTGTCATGTCTGCGATGACGTATTTCTTGCCATCACTTAAGAAATCAGGATCGTGATGAATAACCCAATAATTATCTTTAGTTAAATGGATATCGGTTTCGATACCATAGAAGTCGCCTTTCGCGGCTTCCTTGAAAGCATTTAAAGTATTCTCAAAGTATTTATCGTGCTTACCACGATGCGCGATACATAATGGTTTCATATTTATTAGTCTTCTGCTTCTCCTAAAGCTTCTAAGCCTTTGGTAAATGTTGTCTTTGTATTTTTAACGTTCTTCACAAAGAAGAAAACCGCTAAGGAAACAACAATACAGACACCAGCATACACTGGTAAGAATCTCCAGTCAAAGCCATCAATGAATAATAATGAACCTAAAGCGATTGGAGTGATAGTTTGAGCAGCCATACTAGCGGCATAGTAGTAACCAGTGAATCTACCAATCTTCTTACTGTTACATAATTCCACAACCATTGGGAAGGAGTTAACGTGGACTAATGACATGCCAAAGCCTTTAATTAACCAAATGATATATAACCAAACTGGAATAGAACCTTCTTTTAATCCGACAGCGAATGTTAATGTCGCCCATAAAGCATAGCAGAGTAAGGCTAAACCTAAACCACCAAATAATGTCCATTTACGACCAATCTTACTAGCGATGATACCACCAACAGCAAAGCCAGCGACGCTACCAACACCACCTAAGATGGTTAAGATCATTGTGCTTGTACTTTCGGAGTGTGTACCATAAATAACATAGTTATTAAGGAATGTAGAAACGCCATTATCCGCCATAAACCAGAAGAATTCTGCACCTAAGATAAGGAAGAGCATAATCTTATTGGCTTTACTTAATGGTTTATCATCATCAACCTTATCAGCGGTTTCACTAAGGGCTTCGCCTCTAGCTAATTCATCTTTCATCTCGTCTTTAATCTTGTTTTCTTTAACAAGGATGAATAAAACGATCGCGGAGATAAGCATTAAAACAGATGCGACAAGGAATGGTCCCATGACTGCCCAAATGTTGCCGTATGCCCATGTATGTGGTTTATATAATCCTTTAACCCAACCTAATGCGGCATCATCTTTTGGTGCAACAGCGGTACCTAAATAGTTACTCAAAACAAAGACAAGGCCCACGACAGTCGCGAAAGCGCCACCGATATAGCCCATGATGTTAATAATGCCATTCGCTTTAGAACGTAATGGTTTTGGAGTAATATCTGGCATCAATGCAACTGCAGGATTACGATACATCATTGCAAATAAAACAACGACCGCCATCATGATGATGACACCTGCTAATTGGTTGAAGTGGAATAAAACTGGAATGAATGGGAATGCTACTGCACAAACGAATGTACCAATTAAAATATAAGGCATACGTTTACCAATCTTGGTATTTGTTTTATCTGATAAATGACCAAACACTGGCATTAAGATTAATGCCGCAATATTATCAATCGCCATCATAATACCGACAGGATATTGAACTTTTTTGATAATATCACCACATTGCTTGATGGCCTCAGGGGTATTGATTTGACGAAGTGTTTCGTATTCTGGATAGAATGCCTTAGCGAACATTTCGCCTAAAAATGTTGGGCACCATAAATCGTAAACTTGCCATAAAAGTAAGATGCCGAAAAAGGCAAAACCAATTAAAAATGTACGTTTGTAATTCAACTTAAACGTAGATTGATTCTGAACAGTTTGTTCCATAATTACCTATCTTTCTGCGTTAATATTAACGCGTTCACACAATAGCAAGGTAAGGCCTAACCATCTTTTTGTCAACCTTTTATTTATAAAAAGGGCTATAATAGTGACGAGGATACATATATGAATAAT
>JAEEGJ010010319.1_pt1 | contig 24415 bp, 27 predicted proteins | sample 8958761 | NCBI WGS metagenome assembly JAEEGJ01 (sample SAMN16246546, study PRJNA631951) | gut metagenome | biome: gut microbiome; feature: rumen; material: RS-attached | host: Bos | place: Iran: Karaj | collected 2018-10 | reverse complement strand
AGTCAGCGGTAGGTTCCGCTCTTCCAATGAAGCCGTAGACGCGTCTTCTTCCGATGGAGTAGACGGGTCGATAGGTGTAGAGGATCTTCTTTTCGTAGATGATTCGCTCAACCTCGCTGCGGTAGTTGCCAGTGTCGCTCGTCTCAGCATAGTCATCGATACCCTGTTTGTAGAAGTAAACGGACGAAGGATATTCGAAGGCGTTGGCCGCGCATTTCCTTGAAGCAAGGAGAATGGCGGTTCCGTCGCCGAGAAGGTCTTTATTGGCGACGACACCAACCTTGATCTCGAACAGTGGGTCATGCGGTTTGCGGTTCGCTTTGAGGGAGGAGGTCACACTATTGACGACCTTGAGGGCGAAGCTGATGGCCTCGGTGTTGTCGTTCATGTCGTAGTTGGCGATGATGTATTCCGCCTCTCCCCCACCGAGTAGTTTGGCTGGGGCTTTGACGTATGGCTCTAAGGCCAAACGGTATCTGAGAAGGAAGGATCTGCTAAGCTTTTGGTCTTTATTATTCTCAGCAAAACCATAATCTTTTGGCCTGATGGCGAAGCAGAAGGTCATGCCGTTGCTAGTTCCGTTGGCCTTAAGGTAATCGACGAAATCACGTTCAGAGGAAAGAAGGAGAGATGGGCCGCTTGCGGACCTTCCGTTCTTCTTGTCGAGAAGAATATAGCTCTCTAAGTGGGCGATGCCTTTTGCCGGGTCAACCTTAGCGACTCTAAGGAAGGCCGGGAACTTCTTCGTGGACCTCTTGAAGAAGACGGTTGTCTGAAGGTAATCGGTTGTTTGTTTGCCCTCAAGGACATCGTTGACCCAACTCTTGATTCTGTTTGGCTCATGTCCTGGGAAGGAATCGTAGAACTCCTGGATGGAGCAGGTACGTTTCTCGGACATCGCGCCAAGGTTGAAGTAGGTCACGACATCGAGTGTATTATCGATTTTGTATACGCGAATGTTTGATGCTTCGTAGGTCATGGCCTTGAAATACTCGTCATCTCTTTTCCTTGCCAAAAGGAAGGTGATGATGAGAACGATGATCACCGCGCTGGCCAAGAAGAAAAGGACGAACCTGAGAATAAGAGGCCAATCGAGGCTAGCAAGCCAGTTTACGATGTTCTGGAAAAATTCTGCCATGTCTAAAATGTGGTCTTAGACCACGGCTTCATTTTAGCACGCGAAAAAGCAGTAAAGGGAACAAATTGATGAAGCGTGCATCTTTTCTTGCTAAAGAGCCTACCTGTGGTTTATGATTTCTCACGCCGGAGAAGTACCCAAGCGGCTGAAGGGGTTAGTCTCGAAAACTGATAGTGGGCGCAAGTCCAGCGAGGGTTCAAATCCCTCCTTCTCCGCCAATAACGAAAACAAGGCACGCACTCAGATGCGTGTCTTTTTTGTCTTCGGTATAATTGAGGCCTTATGCGGAGCGACCTATGAAGAACTCGTTGATGATTATTTTGTGACGTACCACAACTACTACGGAGTCGAGAAAGGCTCAAAGAAATACGAAATCATCAAAGAACTCCATATCGATGAGATGATCAGGTGCAGGCCAAACTATCGAAATAGGCACCAAGCAATTAGAAACGCTCTAACAAATCTTCAATTTTACAACCAAGCGCCTTTGCCAAGTTATGAAGCGTGTCGGCTTGCGCTTTGTTGATGTCGTTTCGGCGTTGTTCGTACATTTGGATTGAACGGAGATCGACGTTTGCCCTTTCCGAAAGCTCTCGCTGAGTGAGTCCGCTCGCTCGCCTGATTGCCTTCAAATTGGTCTCGGTCTTCTTTCTTTTTATCCGCTCAAGGGCCATATCGACGAACTTTTGAATGTCTGCCTCATGAAGAATGTGGTACATCTCAAAAACATCTTGGATTGGCACCAATTTGTTTAACTCATAGAAAGAGAGGCCGCTTGCATATTGAAGTCTTGCAACGGCATAACCCGACCAGTAGCACATATCGTCCTCGACTTTGCAATCCGCGGGCATCAATTTGCCGGAGAGTTTCCTTTCATAGACCGGAGAAGTATTGATGATGATTTCCACATAATCGAAAGCGGAATAGCCGGAGAGGTATTTAGGATTGCCGTTCTCAATCTCAACCGCTACTTTCGAAGAGACGAACATCTCCCAAAAAACCCTTGGGTCAAAGTTGCAGCCACGAGCATATTCGAGCATCGTTCCCAGATTATCTGAAACGTCTTCCAAATAATTCTTATCGTACGCTTTAATTAGCATCTTTTTCCTCTCTCCTCATGATGTCGTTGATGTATTCTCCATCTACGCTAGAGGCTCTGGTAACGGTGTTATAAGCTGCTCTTGCTTGTCTGTCTCTCTCAACTCTTTTGACATAGTAGATTTGTTTTTCGGCCGGAACGCTTTCGATATAACGCAAAGCATCAAAGGCTTTCTTACTAATGAGGACTATTTGCTTGCCGAGTTCTCCTAATTCCATTGCTCGAGAAAGCTTCTCTACGGAGATGGTGTTATTCAAAAAATCCCTAGCAAATCTGAAGTAAGAGTCGTCTGCGCGATAGCCAATGACCACGTCATATTGACTGACATCGACGAAGTAGCGCTTCGTTAAAAATTCCTTTGCTTTGATTGAGATGTCAGAATTCAAATTGAAGGTTCTGTGATTAACAAGCACGGCCATCCAATTCAAGATGGAATACTCTTTGTCAGTAAGATCCAAGACCTTCAGCCCTGACAAATCTATTTCATATCTATTCGCAAAACCGCTTTTTTCGCTGTCGGAAGAGGCCCATTCTTTGGCAAGCTCAAGATTCTCGGTGCAATAAAAACCCAAACCATAGTCGTTATATGGATTTCCCATACCGAAAACTGGTTTTTCAATTATGCTTACTGAGCCGTGATAGATTGTCTTTTTTGCCATTTGGTGCCTCTTTGGAATCAATCTCTTTTTCCAATTAAATTATATCATTGTAATGATACTTTACAAGACAGCACATTAAAAAATGACATTGTAATGATACTTTGAATGGTTTATTCGCCCATTCGACGGAGAAGCGCCCCTACTTCGCCTAGTTTTTCATCAAGCTCTTTTTCGCAGCACGCGTCATGAACGCAGTGCTTGATGTGGGCGAGAAGGACGATCTCATTGGCCTTTTTGAGGACGGCGATCGCGGCCATGAGCTGATTGGAAATGTCGATGCAATATGCATCGTCATCGACCATTTTCTGAATGCCTTCGATCTGTCCTTTGGCAATCGAAAGCTGGCGTTTTACCTTAGTTGGATCTGCTTTCATTATTTGATGGACACGAATTTGAAATGTGTCTCTCCTAGGGCCTTCTGGTATTCTTCTTCGGAAAGAGGGGCTTCCGCTTTAACGACAGCAGTTCCTTTCTTGAAGGAGACGTCGACTTTTTTGACGCCTGGAAGTTTGGAAAGGACATTCGTGACTGTACGGGCGCAGCCTTCGCACATCATCCCTTCAATGTTGACGATTTGTTTTTTGAGCATATTCATTCTCCTTTTTTAATAGCTTTTCTTTTGAATAGACGTAGCCTCAACGCATTGAGGACGACGGTCACTGATGATATCGACATGGCGATCGATCCATACATCGGTTGCATGATGACGTATGGATAGAGCACTCCTGCCGCTAGAGGGATGAGCAAGATGTTATAGAAGAAAGCCCATCCGAGATTTTCTTTGATGTTTATGACGACTTTGTGGCTAAGTTCGATCGCGGAAACGACATCAAGAGGATCGCTTCTCACAAGGATGATGTCAGCGGAATCGATCGCGATGTCGGAACCCGCTCCGATGGCGATACCAATATCGGCTTTCGTGAGGGCTGGAGCGTCGTTCACGCCATCACCGACAAAGGCAACTTTATGACCTTCGTCTTGGAGGCGAGAAACAATTGCTTCTTTGTCTCCAGGAAGGACCTCAGAATACACATCATCAACGCCTAATGATGAGGCGATTGCTTTGGCGGTAATCTTGTTGTCTCCGGTGACGATGAAAACCTTTTTACCGAGGTTTTGCAGGGATTTTATTGCAAAAACGCCGTTTTCTTTGATTTCGTCTCCGATGGCGATAAGGCCAATTAGCCTTCCTTTTTCGGCAACATATAGAGGCGTCAAACCTTGTTTTGATAAGGACATGAAATCGTTATCTGATTTTGAAATATCAACGCCTTTGTTTTTCATGAGGGAAGCGTTTCCAATGACTGTCTCATCACCTTCAACTCCTTCGCCAGGAATGTATTCGAAAGACTTGCTTAAAGAGACTTCGATGTTTCTCTTTTTGGCTTCATTGACGACCGCTTTCGAGAGAGGGTGTTCGGAATGAGCTTCCACTGCCGCAGCGGCTTTTAGGAGAGAGGATTCATCACCCTCATAAACCTTGATTGAACGAACACTCATTTCCCCTTTGGTGAGGGTTCCGGTTTTGTCGAAAAGGACATAATCAACCTTCTCTAGTCTTTCAAAGGCTTCAGCCGATTTGATAAGGATGCCATTCTCCGCGCCTTTGCCGGTTCCAACCATAATGGCGACTGGCGTCGCTAAACCTAAGGCACATGGGCAGGAAATGACAAGAACGGTGATCGCGAATCTTAAGGATAAGGAAAGAGGTGTTCTTGTTGCGGCTACAGGAACGATATTGAGATTCGTGAGGATCATCCAAACGACGAAGGTGACGATTGATAAACCAATGACCGTTGGAACGAATATCAAAGATATTCTGTCGGCGAGTCTCACCATTGGGGCCTTGGATTCGCTAGCTTTCTCAACCAAACCGATGATTTGCGAGATAGTAGTGTCTTTTCCGACTGAGGTGACTCTGAAGGTGAATGAACCATTCTTGTTGATTGTCGCACCGATAACCTTGTCTCCTTTGGTTTTGTGGATTGGGAGAGATTCTCCGGTGATGGTTGATTCATCGATATCGCCATAACCGTCTTCGATGATTCCGTCCGTTGGGATTGATTGGCCTGGTTTGACCACGACCAAATCATCAGGCATGAGGGATTCGGTTTGGACCTCTACTTCTTCACCGTTTCTTAGAACATAGGCAGTGTCTGGAGTGAGGGCCATCAGGCTCGTTATCGATTCAGTGGTTTTGTTGGTCGCTCTCTTCTCGAAGTATTTGCCAATTGAGACGAAGACGAGGATCATCGCTGCCGCCTCAAAGTAGAGATTCATAAAATGAACCATGACCTGACTGATATCGTTATTGGCCCAGCCAACAATCATCATCGCGTATGAATAAAGACTATATAAAAGGGATATAGAGCTTCCTAAAGCGATGAGGCTATTCATATTCGGATGAAGTTTGAAAAGACTCTTGAAGCCAGAGGTGAAGTAATTGAAGTTGATGAGGATGATTGGGATGAGGATGAGGATCTGAAGGGTGACTTCGATGAAGGCAATGAGCGAGAAGTTAGGATCGTCAGCGCTTGGCCAGTGACCATATTCATGAAGCATCATGCCTCCCATGGAGACGACCATTAGGAGAGCAAGAAGGCAAAGCGAGACGATTAGTTTCACTAAACGGGAATGGAGTTCCTTCTTCTTTTTCTCCTGAATCTTCTTGAGGGATTCATTAACGAAAGGAGAGGCACCATAACCAATCTTCTCGACTGCCTCGATGATGGTATTGTCGTTCACCTTGCTCTCGTCAAATTCGACGACCATGTTATTGGCGAGTAAAGAGACGTTTACATTAGTAACACCATCGATTTTGCACACTGCCCTATCGACATTCGCCTGGCAGGCTGCACACATCATTCCGGTTACGTTGTACTTCTTCTTCATAGATACCCCCAGGGGGTATTGTAGAGCATCTCAAAAAGAGAGTCCACTCAGGTGATAAAAAATGTTCGCTCATTGTGGTATCGCTTTTTTGCAAGTTATAATGAAAGTCGAAAGGTGGATTGTTTACAAATGAAAACATTCCTTAAATACTCCGGCTTCTTAGCTGCTGTCATCGCTGTTGTCGGTTTCATTTTAATGATGGCAACCCCTGCATTCGCTTACTTCCCACAGAACGGCGATCCTCTTTACCTCACCAGCACAGAGGCCCTTTTCGGCGCAGACACCTACCTCGTTGTCAGGACCGGCCACACTAACGCAGTTTGGTCCGCGACCCTTGGTTGGATCCTTGCCATCATTGGTATGATCGCTCTCATCCTTGGTGTTGTCCTTCCACTTCTCAAACTTGAGAAATTCGCCGGACTCGTCAATCTCATCGCTCTTGTCGCCTTGGTCATCGCTGGCGTCTTCGTCTTCATCTCTCAACCATGCACTTGGACCCCTGCCATCGAAAACGCAGAAGCTCAAGCCATCAATAAAGACTTTGGTCTTAACGCCACTTGGATCATTGCCGCCATCCTCTACATCGCTGCTGGTGCTCTTGCTATCCTTCCAGCTGCCATGGATTTATTCGGCAAGAAAAAGAAGTAATCAACTTCCCTGATTAAAAAATAGGAGCTGGTCAAACAGCTCCTTTTTTATTTGATTGGTTTGGTGAAGAACCTGCCAGCCACGCTCGTGAGAGGCATGACCTCGACGAAGCTCTCATTGTCTTCTCTCTGGATGAGTCTCATGACGGCATTAAGCTCGTCCGATGAGATAACCATGATGAAGACGAATTTATCTTTTCCGCTATAGACGCCTTTGCCTTGAAGCTTTGTCGCAGCATGCGGGAAGCTCTCAATAAGGACATCGCCAAGAGCCTCTTTGGAAGTGATAACTTCCACTTTGACTTTCTTGTTTCGAGTGTTTATTGCATCAACAACGAGTTTGGTGACGAATAAGTAGATGGCGGTGTAGAAGGCTCCAACGACATAACTTGCGGCCATGTTGGCGTCGTCCCATCCAGCTTTGGTGATCGAGAGAAGGATGAAGACGACGAGAGTCGCGCCATTAAGGATGACGGCATAACTACCAACGAGTGTCTTCTTCTTGATACCGATGTAGTAGGCAATGACATCGACTCCACCTGCGGAGAAATCTCCTTTATACGCGAGAGCGGACGACAAGCCTGTACACACACCGCCGAAGAGGGCTCTAGAAAGCATGCCTCCGTTCTGGACGGTGAACTCAGCAACGATCTTGAGGAATGGGATATTGGTGACAGTGAATAATTTGATGAAGATAGAAGTCTCAACTACATTGACGAGAGTCATGATGGAGAACCTCTTTCCAATGCCGAACCAGGCAATGAAGAGAAGAGGGACGTTGAGGACAAAGTAGAGAATTGAGTAAGCGGTATGCTCATCGAGGGTTCCGCCTTCGGCGACGGTCTTCCATCCGCATAACTCACAGATAAGTGTGATGACCTGGGAAAGACCTGACATGCCGCCAGATAAGATTTTCTGATATGGGACTTCTCCTGCCCCTACCGCAACTCCAAGATCCATGAAGGTGTTGAAGCCGACGGCGAAGGTAAGGGCGCTCACGGTTGAAAGAAGAATGGCTAAAACATAACCGATTGAGGCCTTGGTTTTATGATGATCGTAGAGCCAGTCGTTGAACTCGCTTTGAATTTCTTTTACTTTGGTTTTGAGTTTTCCCATCTCGCCGTAATTATAGAATATAAAACCCTTTTCTCAACTGGTTTTGAAATAATCTTTTCCAAAATAAAAAATATGCTGTTTTTGCAGGGGATTTTTTGAAATTTTGCAATCATATCAAAAGGGTGTGCCCATATACGCTATAAAGGGGTTTTTGGCCTATTTCGTTCGATGATTCCTTATTTTTTTAATAAAAATAATCATGTTGTTGCTGTAATCAGGTCACAATGGTATGATTTATACGCTGTTTCTAGGAAACAGGTCACTTTCCCGGAGGATTAATACTAATGATCATCTTAAAATCCATCGGCGCTTTCTTCGTCAGAATCTGGCGCTGGATTAAAGAGACTGCCTGGGTTCAACCGCTTCTTATCGTCGGTGCCATCTTCGCTGTCATCTTCTCTATCCCATACATCACTGAATGGGCCGCTAGCTGGAACCAGTCCGGCAAAGGCGCTTTCTATAGCTCCTACCAGCTTTCACTCGAAGGCGAAGATACCGCTGATGCCACCATCTCCAAAGCCGATGCCATCACCGCTGCTATCGAGAAGGCCAATGATGCCGCCTACACCAACGATGACAACACCAAGAAGTCCAAAGCCGAACTCGAGGCCATCCAGACTGCCAACTTCGCTGACATCATCAAAGACTATGGCGAGAAGTTCTATCTCGTTTACATGGCCGATGACAATAGCTCCGCTTCCGAATTCGAAGAGGGCTTCAAGTTCCTCAGCGACAACTGGAACAATGAGTCCTTCGGTTTAAAGGCCAACGATATCAGCCCACTTCAGTTCAAGCTTCACGTCATCAACTCCTCCGAAGAATCTTCCAACGATAGCGAGTTCGAAAAGAACCCATCCCAGACCACCGCTTGGAAGCGTTACCTCATCAACTACACCGGTTTATTCAACGTTGCTGGCCCATGGCTCTATGAGCACATGCCAAAGGTCATCAATGGTTCCATGGGCGAAGATAAGTTCACCCACTTCTCCTGCTCATCCGCTGACAACGACTTCCCAGTCCCAACCGTCTGCCTTTGCGACTTCACCCTTGAAGCCATCGCCGATGGAAGAGCCGGGTTATCCGAAGTTGTCTTCTCAAGCACTGGTTCAACCGCTAACGAAAAGGCTAAGAACCTTCTCAACATGTGGAACCACCTTGATCCATATAGCAGCAACAACGACTACACCAGCACTTCCAAAAAGGAATACCGCGTCGCTCGCTAATAACAAGCAATCAAAAACGAGGCCAATCACGACCTCGTTTTTCTTTTATATATAAGAGGAAAGACTAGAGTCCCTTTTTCTCAAACATCTTGATGACGCAAGGAGGAACGAGGGAAGAGACATCCACCCCTCCTTTCCTTAACTCATTGACTGAGCTAGAGGAGACGAAGTTCTCATCCTTTCTCGCCATGAAGAAGACCATATCGATCTCTGGAGCTGCGAACTCATTTGCCGCGGCGAGCTGGAACTCATATTCGAAATCGGAAACGGCACGGAGGCCTCTGATGATCGATGGGGCACCGACCTTCTTGCAGTAATCGACGGTAAGGCCATCGTAGTAGTCGACTTTGACATTAGGCATGTCCTTGACGCTTTCCCTCATCATCGAGAGCCTTTCCTCAATCGTGAAAGCGCCTCTCTTCTTTGGGTTAACAGCCAAAAGGAGATAAACCTCGTCGAAGATCTTAAGGGATCTCTTAAGGACTTCTAAGTGACCGTTGGTGATTGGGTCAAAGGAACCTGCATACACGGCTTTTTTCATAATTACCTCCAAAGGATCATTACCTTGGTCCTGCCATAATGATACTCCCTAAAGCGGGAGAATAACTCTTTTGGTGCCTCAACCTCACCTTCGTATTCAAGTACTACTACCCCATTTTGGGTGAGCCTATCCTTCTCGATGAGGAAGCGAGGGACATCTTTGTAGACGTCCTTCATCGCGTATGGCGGATCGAGGAAAACGATGTCGTATTTGTAGCTAAAATTATTCAAAACCCTTGCAAAATCGCTGTGGATTACCTTCGCGTTGCTTTCTTTTAGGGTTGCTAGATTCTTCTTGATGACTTCAACTGAGGAACCATCCATATCGCAGAAATAGCAGAACTTTGCGCCTCTAGAAAGTGCCTCGATTCCAAGGGCTCCGGAACCGGCGAAAAGATCAAGGCAGATAGAGCCAGGAAGGTCCATGCTCAAAGCGTTCATCATCCCAGTTCGGACGATGGATTTGCTAGGGACCTCTAGATGAGGCGGAACCTCAAGGTTCCTCGTTCTATATTTGCCACCTACTACTTTGATCATTTTGCGTCACTGCTTAAGGTCTTCTTCCTATAAGGTCCGAAGATTATGTCATCGATCTGCATATAAATGTCTCTGACCTCAATGAAGGCCTCACTATATTCTTTCGCAAGAGGATATGAATCAAGTTCGGCTTTAGCCTCATGCAAGGCTTTGCCAACCTTCATGGCCTCTTCGCTATTCTTGTCTTTGTAGGAAAGGATTTCGCTATATTCCCTTTCAAGATCGTCTTTCTTTTTGACGAGCTCCATGAGGGATGGATCTTCATAGAGTTTCTTCTCGAGTTCGTTAAGACGGATGACGCGTGGATCACTCTCAATCGCGGCCTTAAGGGACTCAAGAGATTTGCTAAGGGAAATATTCATATGCTTATTTTAAGCATTTTTGTCTCGTCATGATACAATAAGCACATGCTTAAAATCGTTAAAGACACCGCTAAAAGCTTACATAGCAGATGCGCTCCCGTCGAAGATCCGAGATCCCCTGAGATCAAAGCCACTCTCGACGAGATGACAAAGTATCTCAAAGATTCCCAGGATCCAGCCTTCCGCGAGAAGAATCCTAGCGTCCGTGAGGGCGTTGGTTTGGCCGCGCCTCAGGTTGGCATTAATAAACGCATGCTCGTCATCTATTATCCTTCGGTTTCAGAAGAAGGTAAGTTCGTCGAGTATCAGCTCGTTAACCCTCTTATCGTCTCCCAGTCCATCAGGCAGTGCTACCTCGAAAGTGGCGAAGGATGCTTAAGCGTTGACCAGGAACATCCAGGCTACGCCTATAGAGCCTACAAGATCACCGTTAAGGCCTATGACGCCCATAGAGGCGAGGACATCGAAATCAGAGCCTTTGGTTTCGACGCAATCGTCCTCCAGCACGAAATCGACCATCTCAATGGGATCCTTTTCTACGACCGCATCGACAAGAGGAATCCATTCAAAGAGATCCCTGACGCCGTCGCTATTTAATTCCTAGAAATATTGCCCAATTTTCCTTAAAAAGATACAATTGGGTCATCATGAAAAACAAAAGATTTGCATTAATCTCACTGATGCCTTTTCTTTTCTCGTGTGCTGGAACCGGGCAAGTCACCGGAGACAAATACGAAATTGAGTTAATGGCCGCCGGTGAGGGGGATTTTAACGTCCTTCAGTTGACTGACATCCACTGGAACTACACCACCAACATCAAAGAGGCTTCTGACTTCCTAACGAACACCATCAACGTGGCTAAGGAGAAATACGGACACATCGATCTTCTTGAAGTCACAGGAGATTCCCTTTTGCTTGCTAGCAAAAAGATAGCCACCACCCTCTACGACCTTATCGATAGTTTCAACATCCCATGGGCTTTTACCTTTGGTAACCACGATTACGATGGCGACTGGAGTGTAGCCTGGATGAATCACCACGTATCTTCTTCAAACTACAAGAACGCCCTCTTGCCAGAGAAGATCAACAAAGAAGACGAAGTTGACGGTTTCTCGAATTACGTCATCAACGTCAAATGGGGAAACGAACTAGGCTGGCAGCTTTATAACATCGACACTCACAACCTCATTCAAGAAGGCGGTTCTTACGACTACGATTTCATTCACGACAATCAGGTCGAATGGTATAAGCAAGAGGCCGACTCCGCCAAGAAAGACGGCGCCTACACCCCTGCCCTCGCTTTCCTGCATATCCCAACGACCGAGATTCATGAATTCGAAGAAAAAGGAACCGTCATTGGAGGCATCAAAGACGAAAAATTCTGCCCTGGTGAGCACGATTCAAAATTCGTTAAGGCGGCCAAAGAAAGAAATTTAAAGGGCATGTTCTTCGGACATGACCACTCAAACGACATCGTTTGGAAATATGACAATATCGTTTATGGTTATGGCGTCAAAGCCAACACCGAGCTCTATAACACCGAAAAAGATGGCACGACCTTAACTGGATGCGCTATTTATTCTCTCCACAAGGGAGGCACTTTCGATTTGGAGCACCTTGTCATCGACTATAGCACCAAAGAAGTCGCTTCTAGCCCGCTTACCTGGAAGGAGAACAACTTATGAGCAAGTCTTTAAAGCCAATCGCCGCTTTCATTATTGAAATCGTTCTTTATGTCTTGGCTGCCTTATCCTTCTTCCAAGGCTTCCACCTCTTCATGGCCGATATCGCCACCTTCAGGCAGATCTTCAAAGTAGCCCCAATGTTCCTTAGTTACTTCATGGTGACCTACCTTTTATTCGCCTATTATTTCCTTACTCACCAAGCCGACGAAAAGAAAAGAGCCAAGGGCCTCAAAGGAAATGGCTTTGGTTTCATCATCGCCGGTGGCCTTATCCTTATTCTTCTCATCGTCAACTTGATCCTTGGCAATTACGAGTTTGGATATGTCTCCTTCCTCTTCCCGATTGACGTCATCTTGATCGACGTTGTCATGATTGGTTTAGGCATCCTTATCCTCCTCAAAAAAGAGTGGATTTTAGAAAAAATACCTCTGATTTGCAGGGGATATCAGAAACCAGCTTGGTTGACTGTCCTTTCAAGAATCCTTGGTTTCATCTACGTTTGGATTGAGGAATATTTCCTCGCTGCCTTGCTTCTTGTTGGCAACTACATCGACTTCACAACCCCAACATTCGGACACACGGTCCCTCTCTATCTCCTTATGATCGTTGGCAACGCGATTCTCCTTTGCCATGAGCTATATCTCTTCTTCTCGAGAGAAAAAGATCTTCCAAAGAAGGGAATCAACATGGCCCGCTACATCTCTCTTGGTGTTGTGACCGTTCTCTCCCTTTATGTCCTTATCGCCGATATGACCTTCACAGGCTACTATGTCTCCGATAACCTTCAGGGCATCTTCCCAATCGATTTCTTCTCAAGCCTTAATGTCAGTCCAAGACTACTTGCCATCGGCCCTCTTCTTGCCATGTGGCTTAACTTCATCGTGAGTATGACCCTGATGAAGAAAAAAGTGGCGGAACCGCTTTCATAATTTTGCCGTATTTCCTTTGGAAAAAAGGTGATATAGTTTAGGTAACCTGTCGAGCACATAAATCATTGTCGCTTTTGAGAGGCTTATTTCTATGCACAATTACAACTCACCAGTGAACGTTTTCGCCCTCGGCGGATTAGGAGAAGTAGGTAAAAATACCTACTGCTTTGAGACTGAGCGCTCAATCATTTTGGTTGATGCCGGCGTCCGTTTCCCTGAGTCGAATCTCCCAGGCGTTGACTATGTCATCCCTGACTATACTTACCTTAGAAACAACCGTAACAAGATAAAGGCCTTATTCATCACCCACGGCCACGAAGACCATATCGGCGGCATTCCTTTCCTTATCAGAAGCGTCTATATCCCTGTGATCTATGCGCCAAGACTTGCCGCTGCTTTGATCAGGCACAAACTCGAGGATGCCCGCATCCGCGAAGAAGTCAAAATCGTCGAGTACGATAGCGACACCGTGGTCCCAATCGGTGACGACTTTAAGGTCTCTTTCTTTAGAGTCACCCACTCCATCCCGGATAGTTATGGCATCTGCATTGATACCAAGCAGGGAAGAATCATCGAGAGCGGCGACTTCAAAGTCGACCTCACCCCTGTCGGACCTCAATTTGAGATCGCTAAATTAGCCAAACTCGGACAAGAAGGCGTCGACCTCCTTATGGCCGATTCCACGAACGCCGAGATTGAGGGTTACACCCCATCCGAGAAGAACGTCCGTTCTGGTGTTGAAGAGGTCTTCGATCAGGCCAACGCCCGTATCATCGTCTCAACCTTCTCTAGCAACATCAACCGTATCCAGCAAGTCGTCGAAGCGGCTGTAAGCCATGGCAGAAAGATCTGCATCCTTGGCAGAAGCATGGAAAACACCATGACCATCGCCCGCAAGTACGGCTATATCAAAGTGCCTGATTCATCAATCATCTCAGATGACATGGTCCGTTCCTACAAATCGAACGAGATCTGCATCATCTGCACAGGCTCCCAAGGCGAATCCATGGCGGCTTTGTCGAGGATTTCACGCGGAGAACACAAGAATATCCGTATTATCCCAGGCGACACCATCGTCTTCTCTAGCAACGCTATTCCAGGCAACGGAGCCCTCGTTGATAGACTCGTCAATGACCTTGTCAAACAAGGCGCTGACGTCAAACAGAATTCCCTCGCCTTCTCTCTCCATAGCTCAGGCCACCCATCCCGCCAGGAACTCCGTCTCATGCAGCGCTTAGTGAATCCTAAGTACTTCATGCCAGTCCACGGCGAGTACCGCATGCTTAAGCTCCATGGTGATATCGCGATCGATATGGGTCTTGAGAAAGACCACGTCTTTGTCTGCGACAATGGCGATATGGTCACCCTTGAGAACCATAAGGTCACCAGAGGCGGCCACGCCCAAGCTGAAGCCGTCTATATCGATGGCAATGACATCGACGGACTTTCCGCGAACGTCATGCGCGACAGAGCCCAGCTTAAGAACGACGGCATGATCGCCGTTCTCGTCTCCATCGATTCAAAGAAGAATCAGCTTTTGACCAAACCTATCGTATACGCCCGCGGCTTCTTCGAAGGAGGCAGCGACGCCCACATCATCAGACACGCCCAGATGGCGGCCGAAGAATCCCTTAGGAACGTCATGAGCAAGAAGGCCACCTATAACGAGATCAAGACCTCGCTCAAGAACTCCGTGGCCCACTACATCTACCGTAAGACCGAGCGTAACCCAATGATCATCCCGCTCATCATGAGCGTCAGCGACAACAACTAAGATGCTTATCCTTGCAAGCGCATCACCAAGAAGACGTGAGCTTTTAAAGAAACTCGTGTCTTCTTTTGTTGTTATACCTCCTGATATCGACGAAAGAGCCCTTGACCCAGTTATGGGTTCCGCGGACCTCAGCCACGAAGTGGCTAGGATCAAGGCCTACTCCGTTTTCGCAACGCATCCAGATGATGAAGTCCTTAGCTGCGACACAGTTGTTGTATGTGAGGGCGAAGTCTTGGAGAAGCCAAAGGATATGAAAGATGCTATAAGCATGCTTAGGAAACAAAGTGGTAAGTCCACAAAAGTTCTTTCTTCATACACCTACATCTCCAAAGACAAAGAGATCAGCCGAACGGTTTGCTCAGAGGTTCTATTCAATCCTCTCTCTGAAGCGGAAATCATTGAGTACATAGAAAAATTCCAGCCCTTTGATAAGGCTGGAAGCTATGGCATTCAGGACGATTACCCTTTGATCAATAGAATCAAAGGTTCCTATTACAACGTGATGGGCCTTCCTGTTGAGGATTTAGCCGAACACGTCTTTAAGCGTTGAAGATCTTCTCGTAAACCTCTTCGGCGTTATCCTTAACGACAAGAGTGAGCTTATCGCTCTTCTCAATGAAGCCAGTGACACCGGCTTCTTTTATTTTCTCTTTGTTGATCTTGGAATAGTCCTTTAAGTGAACGATGATTCTCGATCCTTCTCTAGAGGAATCGATGTAATTGTCTTCTCCTCCAAGAGCCTCAAAATACTCAGATTTAGAAGCAATTGGGATTGATTTGGCACGCTTTTTGCCAAGGATTTTGACTAAAACAATGCAAATAACGGCAAGAACTAATAGGAATATGGCAATGATGCTGATTATGAGGACGGCATCGTCATTGAATGAGAGAAGTGTTTTAAGCATGGAGAAAGTATACCACAACAGAGGGGTGCTAAAATAACGTACACAAAGAAATACTTGGTATTTTGAGTTAATAGGGAAAGGAGGCAATTCCGATGAAACAGAAAACTCTAAGCGTACTCGTCTTGTCGGCAGGACTTCTTCTTTCCTCGTGCGGAGACATTACAGGTAGCTCCGCCCCTTCTACTTACACCCCGCCTTCCACAAGCGTTGAGGCTAGCGAACGCGGCTCAATCTCCACGCCTACTTCCGACAGCGTGGATGAAAGTATTGAGAGAAAGATCATTCTCAAAGACAACGGCACGACATTCATTGGCTCTGGCATCTCCGTCCAAGACAATACGGTCATTATCTATAAACCTGGCTCATACACAGTCTCAGGTACTCTTACCAATGGCTCAATCTACGTCAGCCTTGAAGAAGAAAATGAAGTTGAGCTCATTCTTAATGGCGTCTCTATCACTCAAAGCGGGAATAACACCCTTGCCCCAATCTATGGAGCCAATAAAACCAAGCTCAAAATCAAGAAATACAAAGGCACCACTTCCACCATCACCGATAACAGAATCGCTATCTCCGATGATGCTGAGGACAGCGCGGCCATCTTCTCAAACAAGAAACTGAGTATCGTTGGCGCAGGCACGCTTAACGTTATCGGTAATCTCAAGAATGGCGTCGCTTCCGATACCAAGATCGCTGCCAAGAACGGCACCCTTTCGATCAAAGCCGCCAACACCGGCATGAAAGCCCATAAATCCATCGTCCTAGGTGACCCAACAGACGAAGGAACGATCACAATCGAGTCTACGAATAACGATGGCGTCAACGTCGAAAAGAGAGACGACGATACCTTCGAAGAAGGCGATGTCCAAGGTGTCCAGATCAGAAAAGGTACCTACACCATCACCTCCAAAGACAAAGGCATCAAATCCGGTTATGACGTTGAGATCATCGATGGTTCTTTGAACATCACCTCAACTGGTGATGACGGCATCAATGCCGAGAATGACATCTACCTCAAAGGCGGAACAACCACGATCAAAGCCAAAGACGATGGCATCCACGCTGATAACAAATTAGCCATCAGCGGAGGAACCAATACCGTCGCTCAATCATACGAAGGCTTTGAAGGCCTTGAAGTCGAAATCTCTGGCGGAACAAATACCGCTTTCGCAAGCGATGATGGCATCAATGCCGGAGGAGGATCCGATACCTCTAGCAACGAAAGCCCATGGGGACCTTCAGGAGGCGGATCTGCAAGCGGTTCCTCAGCCGTCCTTACCATCTCCGGAGGAAGCAACTACATCCAGTGTAGTGGCGATGGCCTTGACTCGAATGGCAACCTCTATGTCACTGGCGGAACCACCGTCGTCAATCAGTCTGGAAACGGAAACGGCCCTCTCGACTATGGCGAAAGAGGCGAGTTCAAACAGTCTGGCGGTACTTTAGTGGCCTATGGATCAAATGATATGCTCGTCACTTCTAGTGGCACCCAGTATTCATTCCTTGGCTCATACGCTTCTGGTTGCAGCACAAATTCCTATTTGGCTTTAGCCAATGGCGGTTACACCTGGCTTGTCAAACCACAAAGCAGCACCGCTTACTCGCTATATATCTCCAGCAACGAGTTCGTAGATGGTTCAATGGTGTTCTCCTACGTCAGTAGCGCAAACCCAACCAACGAAATCCTCAGAGGCTTATACAAAGAATCTGGCTCAGTATCTGGCACACAGATCGCCGGAGGAACCTGGAGCAGCTCTAACGTCAATATCAGGTCCACCACCTCTAGCGGAGGCGGCGGAGGACCAGGTGGAGGCGGAGGCCACAGATAATCTCCCCAAGGTCAGCATTCGCTGGCCTTTCTTTTTGCTATAATTGTCCCATGAGCGATTTAATCGAAATCGAAGCCAAAGCCTTAATCACGAAAGAGGACTATGAGAAACTAGCCTCTCTTTTCAAAGACAATAAGTCCTATATCCAGATCAACTACTACATCGATACAAAGGACTGCGACCTCAGGAAGAAGGGTCTTTCACTTCGCGTCCGTTTCAAAGATAAGAAGTTTGAGATGACCGTCAAGGTTCCTAGGGTTGAAGGCCATATTGAGAAAAATGTCTACATCACCGAAGACGAATTCGAAGGTATCAACGGTCAGACTTCATTCCCAGATAATGAGATCAAGAAATACATTGAGGACGAGGGAATCGATATCTCAGTCCTCTATATCAAAACCGTTCTCACAACCAAGAGAATCGATGTCGAATATGAAGGCGGAGAGCTTGCCATAGACCTCAACACCTACTCTGGCATAACCGACTATGAGGTTGAGCTAGAACATAAGGATATGGCCACCGCGGAGATGTATATTAGGAAACTATTCGAAGAAAACAATATCCCTCTTAAGTTCAACAAAAAGAGCAAGATCAGAAGAGCTTTAGAGGCCATCGGAGAATAAAAAAAGCGCCAAATTGCTGGCGCTTTTTAATTATTTGAAGTACTTTTCCTCATCGACTAAGCACTGCTTGTCTTTTGGATTGATGTTCATACGGTCCGTACCAACTGGACATGTTGGGAACTTCGGACACCACTCGCCGCAGAGGAGGTCGGCGTATCTTCTGGCTCTAGGGATGAAGGTGCGGATTTCCTCTTCGTTATATCCAACCTGGACTCTTCTGTCGTCGACGATGATCGGACGGCGGAGAACGGAAGGATGTTCTTTGATGAAGGTGACGAGCTCGGAGATCTTCATCTCGTCGAAGTTGATGTTCTGTTCCTGAACAATCTTACTCCTTGGGGAGATGATCTCATCGGTTCCGTCAATGCACTTCGTGATGATTTCACGAATCTCAGTCTCATTGAGGGCACCGCTGAAGATGTCTTTGCTGGTATATGGGATCTTTTGATCATCGAACCACTTTTTGACTTTGCGGCAGGATGAGCATGATGGTGAATAATAAATCTTTATCATACGAGTGTATTCTATTCGTTTTGTAAAAGTCTTGCATTAACTTTGTTAATATTTACTTCCTCCCTCTTCTCTTCTAGAATGAGCGTGAGGTTTTTTATGACGCGTATTTTATCTGGAATCAAACCTACTGGAAAACTCACTTTAGGAAACTATATCGGCGCTTTACGCCACTTCAAAGACTTCCAAGAATCTGGCGAAGTCTTCATTTTCATCGCTGACCTTCACGCTCTCACGATGCCTATCGATCCAAATGAGCTAAGAGAAAACAGCCGTGACTTGGCCGCCTTCTATCTCGCTAGCGGTCTCGACCCAAAGAAATGCACCATCTTCCTTCAGTCGACCGTTTCCGCTCATGCTGAGCTCAACGCCATCCTTCAGAACTATCTCTACATGGGCGAGCTTAGACGCATGACCCAGTTCAAAGACAAATGCTCCAAGATGAACGACAGCGAAATCGGACTTGGCATCTTCGCCTATCCTGTTTTGATGGCTGCCGACATCCTTTTATACGACGCCAATATCGTTCCGGTTGGCGAAGATCAGACCCAGCACGTCGAAATCTGCCGCGATCTCGTTAAGAGATTCAACCACCGCTACGGCGACATCCTTATCATGCCTCGCGCCCAGGTCACCAAAGTCGGTGCCCGTATCATGTCGCTCAGTGACCCAAGCAAGAAGATGTCCAAGAGCGATCCTAAAGGCGATATTTTCCTCAAAGACGACGAGAAGACCATCCGCAAGAAGATCATGTCCGCCGTCACCGATATGGTTGGCAAGGTCAACTATGACCCAGAGAACCAGCCAGGCGTTTCCAATTTGCTTACCATCTATGCCGCTTTAAGCGACATCACCCCACAAGAGGCTGCTGAGAAGTTCAAAGACTCCGGATACGGCGATTTCAAGAAAGCCGTTGCCGATAAGGTTCTTGAAGAACTCCTCCCATTCAAAGCCCGCTACGAAGAGATCATCGCTTCGAAAACTTATGTCGACATCCTTAATGAAGGCGCCAAGAAAGCCGAAGCGGTCGCTAAGAAGACCTTAAAACGCGTTCAGCAAGCCGTTGGCCTTCTCTCCCTTAATGACTAAGAAGCTTATCTTCATTGATTTAGACGGAACGTTGCTCAACGATTCTTTTGAGTTGACCCCATATACCAGGGACACTCTTAGAAAGGTATCCGAGAGAGGACATATGATTGTCCTCGCTTCAGGCCGTCCTCCTAGAGCCATTCTCCCCTACTACGAAGAATTAGGCCTCAAGACTCCTTTCATCGCCTATAACGGCACTTATGTTGCCGATCCTAACGACAAATCTTTCCCTTCGCTTAAGAAGGCTTTTCCTTTGGAAGATGTGAAAGACATCCTTTCCAAAATTGATTTCCCTCTTCTTAACATCGCTTTCGAGGATGACGAGAAGGCTTACGCCAAATACATCGACCCATTCCTTCTTGGCTACTTCCCTAAAGTCGGGGAGAAGATCATGACAGGAGAAGCCGAAGAGCATCTTACGAAGGATGTTTTCGCTCTCATTTTCGAAACCGAAGAAGAATACGACGAGAAACTTAAGAAGCTCGTCGAAAGTCACTCCCCAATGGGTTGCCGCCACTGGAGCGGATCAAAGCATTGCGAAGCCTACTATGCCCATTACGATAAGGGCAATGCAGCGGAATACATCGCCAAGCATTATGGTATCGAACCAAAAGACATAATCGCTTTCGGAGACAGTGACAGTGACTACAGAATGCTTTCATTTGCAGGCGAAAAATATTGCGTTTTCCCATGCAAATCCCGTCTCCTTTTAGAAAACGTCCAGCATTTAGAAAAAGGCAACAACGATGACGCTGTTGCCCATAAGTTAGAAGAATTGCTTCTTAATTAGGCCTTAACTCCAAGGCTTTCAAGCAAGGTTGCGATGAGGTGTTCTGTCCTCTCTTTTAAGCCGTTGCCATCCTTCTGGAAGACCTCGACGTAGAACTTGCACTTTGGCTCAGTTCCACTAGGTCTAATGGCAATCCAGGAAGAATCTTCGAAGATGAGACGGACGACTTCGGATTTATCGTAATCGAGCTTGGTCTTCTCGCCGGTTCTGAGATCCTGTTTCTCAAGTTTGACGTAGTCCTCGATGATGACGACTTTCATGCCGTCGACTTCATGTGGAAGGCTGTTATGGGCCTTCTCCATGATCTTGGCCATTTCGGAAGCGCCACTGCTGCCGAAGAAGGAAACGCTCTTGGTGATGGTCATGTGATAACCATACTTCTTCTCGAGGTTCTCGTAAGCGACATCAAGCGGGATGCCTTTGAGGTAATAATGGAGAGCCATTTCGCTATAGAGAAGAATGGCTTGGATACCGTCTTTGTCTCTGACGAATGGTTCAACGATGCAGCCATAGGACTCTTCGTATCCGAATTCGAACTTAGGACCATAGCCCTGTTTCTCGTAGAAGTCGATTCTGTTGCCGATGTACTTGAAGCCGGTAAGGAAGCTTTCGTTCTTTAAGCCATAGGCTTTGGCGATCTTTCTGCCTAAGTCACTGGTGACGATGGTGTCATACATGACTCCGTCTTCGGAAAGCTTGCCCTGCTTCTTTCTCTCTGAGAAGAGATATTCCATAAGAAGGGCCGCACTCTGGTTGCCGGTAAGTCTTTCGTAGGTGCCTTTGCTAGAGAGATAGCTAAGACCACATCTATCGCCGTCTGGGTCAGTCATGACAGTTAACTGAGCGCCGATTTCTTTGGCGAGTTTGATGGATTCAGTGAAGGCTTCCGCGTTCTCCGGGTTTGGGGATTCGGTTCCGCCAAAGGCAGGATCGTGGATGCACTGCTTCTCGACTGGATAGATTTCGTATCCGCAGTCTTTGAAGATACGCATGGCGTTCTCGTATGAAGCGCCGTGCTGCGGGGAATAGACAATCTTGAAGCCCTGCTTTGGAAGGTCTGGATTGACCTGGGTCTTCATGACGCGGGCGACGTATTCGTCATCGATTTCTTTGCCAAGCGTGATGGTCTCGCCAGGTTTGTCGGCTTTTGGAGCCTCGACGGTGAGCTCATCTGGGAGGGAGGCAAGGATCTCAAGCATTCTGGCGATCTTGGTTGGGACAAGCTGGCAGCCGGTCTCATCGTAGACCTTGTATCCGTTATATTCCTTTGGGTTATGGGAAGCGGTGATCATGATGCCCGCAGCGGCTTTCATTCTGCGAACAGCGAAGGAAAGCTCTGGGACTGGGCGGAGAGCATCGAAGATATAGGCCTTGATTCCCATCTCGTTGAGAATCTTGGCGGAGAGAAGGGTGAACTCACGGGATTTGAAGCGGTTGTCGTGGGAGATGACAACGCCCATATCCTTGGAGCCAGGGATCTTCTCGATAAGATACATGCCAAAGGCAACCGTGGCTTTCTTGACGGTGAAGTCATTCATCTTGTTGGTGCCTGGACCAATGAAGCCGCGCATACCAGCGGTTCCGAATTCGACGTCTTTGAAGAAGGCGGCGTCTTTCTCTTCCGGAGTTAAAGCGGCGAGGGCTTTCTTGTCCTCTTCGCTGACCTTCGGCGAGGCCATCCATCTTTCATAGTTCAACTTAACTAAATCAGCCATGGTAATTCCTCCTGATTCTATTCATAGAATATTTTAGGCGTTCCGAAGAAGGTTTGAAGAAGCTTTGATTCTTCTTCACCGAGTTTCGACTCAAATTCCTTACCTGCTAGGTAATCGAGCGGAGGCAAAGGATGTTTGAAGCTCATCTTGTATGCGTGTAAGAACTGGTTGGACCAGCCATACTTCGCTTTGATCTCACGGTTAAGGTTGAAGTCGCCATATTTGCCATCGCCGATGATTGGGTGGCCAATCGACGCCATATGGGCGCGAATCTGATGGGTTCTGCCAGTTAGAAGTTCGACTTCAATAAGTGAAAATCCACCGCAAATCGTGAGTGTTTTGTATTTCGTTATAGCGGTTTTGCCGCCTTTTTCGATTGGGCAAACGGTAACTAGTCCAGTATTTGAATCCTTCTTGAGAGGCTTGTTGATCGTGCCTTCTTGATCAGTCGATCCCACTACTATTGCTAAGTACTTCTTATGGATATCATCCCTCTCTTTGAAGAGACGGGTAAGCTCGCTTAGGGCTTCGTTTGTTTTGCCAAATACGACAAGGCCAGCCGTATTTCTATCAAGCCTATGGGCTGGAGAAGGAACGAAGGAATGGTTCTCTGGGTCAAACTCGCCTTTGTAATAAAGAAAGTCGAGGACCTTTCTCGCTAAGGTGTTTCTGGTTTCCTTATCATCTCCGATGACAAGAAGGCCAGAAGGTTTATCGACGACGAGGATATTCTCATCTTCATAGACAATCGGATATTGGAGAGGGGCTTTGATGGCTTCTCTTGGTTTCTGGAATTCTGCAAGCTGGGCTTCGGTGATATAGATACGGAGAGTGTCACCTTCCATGAGGATATGGTCTTTCTTGATCCAATGGCCGTTGACCTTGATATCCTTCTTCCTGAAGGTTTTGTAGATCAAAGAAAGAGGGGCGTTCTCGAGGAGTCTCCTGACGTATTTCTCCGCCTTCTGATTTGAGTTTGCTTTATCGATTAACTTTTCAATCATGTTTGATTAACAAACATTGTAGCACAAAAGATGGCCCTATTGATTAGCGGTACGCACTTCTAATTGCTTTGTTTCATCGTCTTGTTGAAAAATCAAGGTCACTAACCTATAATTCCCCTTGCGCGACAAAGACATAGTTGCGTCGTGGAGGAATACCCAAGTGGTCGAAGGGGCGGGCTTGGAAAGCTCGTAGGCGGGTAACACTGCGCTAGGGTTCAAATCCCTATTCCTCCGCCAATCAAAAAACAACCTAGGTTCAACGCCTAGGTTTTTTCTTTTCGACAAGCAAACTTTTTATCGGTTCGATGGAAACCGTTTTCGGAACGGTGATATATTCGTGGCGACTTAAATAAATGATCCAAAAATTACCGTATTCTTTAACCATGATTGGCTTAAAAGTCTTGGTTACAGGAACAGGGTCATTTCCCCATGCCGGATTGCCTTTGCCACAATCACCTTGGTAAGTGACAGTCCCATCTTCGTTGTATGTGATCTTCCCTTTTCCGTAGTAACGCGTAAAGCGTATTTGGGTCATCTTAAAACCAAAGATTCCAGACAATATCAAAAATGGGGTGGCTGCAACAAGAAGGATGATTCCAAGCGTCCTGTTCTTTAAAATCACCAAGCCGACAGCGGCGCCAAATCCGAGGGCGATTAAAGCGCAGAGGATGATGCCGAGAAAGTACCATCTAATAGACCAACGATATACAGGAGTAAAGGCCTTTAGGTCCAAATAGTATTCGAATTCGTTTTCCATAAACTATTCTTCCTTTTTCTTCTGAATCTTGTTGAGGATGCTTTTGAATCCGATTGCCGTGAAAGTTACACAAAGGATGAACGGCGATCCAATCGGTGAGGCCCACCACACCCACACGGCTGAACCAATGCCTATGAGCCATTTGGCGGCATCAGTCGTCCATCCACATAAGAGAGCGGCCAAATAGAAGCCCCACACGGAGGCGGACCAGATAAGGAATGAGATGATGATGCAGATCGCGCTTCTCCAGTCCCTGATGTTGTAGAAGAGCCAAACGAAAGGGAAAGCAATGAGGTACCACACCCACTTCCAGAACCTTTTGAACTTGCTAGGCTCTTCACGGATATGGTCCTTCCAGGCTTTCTGTTTGTTGTTGTATTCTTCTTCCAGCTTCTGGAGATACTCGCTCTTCTTCATAGTCGGTACCTAAATCATACAACATTCGGACAAAAAAGCCTCGCAAAACGAGGCCTAATAAGAAAAACCCCCACGAACAATCCGTGAGGGTTTTGCTGATGATTTTAGGTTATTCGGCCTTTGGCTCTTCGGCTTGTGGTTCTTCAGCCTTTTGGGCTTTCTCGCAATGTTCGCA
>JAEEGJ010010316.1_pt1 | contig 24420 bp, 18 predicted proteins | sample 8958761 | NCBI WGS metagenome assembly JAEEGJ01 (sample SAMN16246546, study PRJNA631951) | gut metagenome | biome: gut microbiome; feature: rumen; material: RS-attached | host: Bos | place: Iran: Karaj | collected 2018-10 | reverse complement strand
AAATCTTTGATTACACTCCTGGCGTCTTCCAGTACTTGTATGCTAATGACGAGTACTAAAAAATCATTTTTACTTAACTTCAAACCTCTAAAAAACAAACATCGTGAATTTATCAACAATTAAAAAGACAGTCGGCATTTTCGTTCTTTCAATGGTAGCAGTGAGTGGCTTCGCTCAGGACATCATCGCAAGACAGGCTCCTTCCGACAAAAGACTTAAGGACATTCGCAACGTAAAACTCAACAATACAGCGGCTATCTCCGCTGACCTCAACAACCCCGCAGCCAATATCTACACGGACTGGACTGACAACCTCAGAAGTTGTAATGGTGCTGTTCCTGCAAACTATAAGATTGACTTGAGAGGCTTCTGCATGCCTACTCCAAGCCGCAAAATCAACTCTAATTTCGGTCCTCGTTGGGGACGCCAGCATGAAGGTCTGGACGTGAAGGTGTACATTGGTGACACCATCCGTGCAGCTTTCGACGGCAAGGTGCGCATCTGTAAGTACAACGGTGGTGGTTATGGCTACTACATCGTGATTCGTCACCCCAATGGTCTTGAAACGCTCTATGGTCACTTGAGCAAGCAGATTGTGAAGAAGGATCAGGTTGTTCGCGCTGGTGAGCCTATCGGCTTGGGTGGTAACACAGGTAAGTCTTCCGGTTCTCACCTCCACTTCGAAACCCGCGTGCTTGGTCAGCCTATCGACCCAGCATTGCTGTTTGACTTCGAGCACCAGGATATCGTGAGCGACTACTTCGTTCTTCAGAACGGTATCTCTAAGGGCAACGGAGCCCAGAGCGCCAGCACCATCAGCACAGGCAGTGCTCAGGGCGCAAACAGAACTGCCCGCAGATAATCTGAAAGCAGATTTTTACATCAACTATCATATACGCCAAGCAATACCATGTTGCTTGGCGTCTTTTTTATGTATAAAAAAGGAAAAAGGGCTTTTCTTTTGTTCACTTAGCCGATTTTTTCGTACCTTTGCACATCTTTTAAAAGGAACAATGGATACTCAGCAACAATTCAAGCAAGCCATGGCGGGCTGTCGCGACATTTTCAAGAAGAAACTGCACGACTATGGGGCTGCATGGCGCATCATGAGACCTTCATCGGTGACTGACCAGATATTCATCAAGGCAAACCGCATCCGTAGCCTTGAGGTGAAGGGCGTGTCGCTGGTGGGCGAAGGCATCTACCCAGAGTTTCAGGCCATCGTGAATTATGGCATCGTGGGACTCATCCAGCTGGAGTTGGGCTATGCTGAGACGGAGGATATGGATGCAGCGAAGGCGATGACGTATTACGATAAGTACGCTCAGGAAGCCCTCGAATTGATGCTCCGTAAGAATCACGACTACGACGAGGCTTGGCGCTCGATGAGAGTGAGCAGCTACACCGATCTGATTCTCATGAAGCTGAATCGCACGAAGCAGATTGAGGGACACGATGGTCAGACGCTCATCTCTGAGGGGATTGATGCCAACTACCTCGATATGATTAACTATTCCGTGTTCGGACTCATCAAACTCTCCGAAGCGCAAGATGGACTCCAAGGTTAAGTCACAGTTGCAGACCGTTGCCGTGAATGTGTGCCGCCTACTCTTGGCTGCGACGTTCATCTTCAGCGGTTTTGTCAAAGCAAACGACCCGCTCGGAACTGTCTATAAGCTGGAGGATTACGTCCATGCGATGGCATGGTTCACGCTGCCCGACACTTTCCTTCTGGGATGTGCAGTGATACTCGCTATTTTCGAGTTCAATCTGGGTGTGTACCTCCTCTTCGGAATGAAACGAAAGACCACGTCAGCCATTACGCTCGCCTTTATGGTGTTGATGACGCTGCTGACGGTCTATATAGCTATCGCCAATCCTGTAGAAGACTGCGGGTGCTTTGGTGATGTGCTGATACTGAGCAATGGAGCTACGCTGGCTAAGAACATCGTGCTGTTGGGTGCAGCAGTGCTGGTCAGCCGATACTACCGACTGCAGAAGGACTTCCTTGGTTCGACTGCGAAATGGCTCATCGCCTTCGTGTCGCTTTGTCTGATTATTGTCTATGCTGTCTATTGCATCGTTTGCTTGCCTGTGCTGGACTTCCGTCCTTACAAGGTGGGCACGAACCTGCGAGAGGCTGTGACGTCCAACCAGCAGAAGTTTGACGTGAAGATTGTATATGAGAAGGATGGGCAGACATTGGAACTGAGTGCAGAGGATGAAGACCCTGACTCCACGTGGACGTATGTGGAGACACGTCGCACCCCCATCGAGACGCAACATCTTGCCACAGCAGACTTCTATGCAGCAGATGCGGATGGAGAAGACGTGACAGAGGAAATTCTGCTGGCTGATGGTTATACGCTCCTGCTCATCATCCCCGACTTGATGAATGCAGATGAGGGATGTGTGGACAAGGTGAACGAGGTGTATGACTATGCACAGGAGAAAGGCTGGGGTTTCTATTGCCTGACATCGTCGGAAGATCAGCGGGCACAGACCTACTGGAACGACCATACAGGTGCCGAATACCTGTACTATATCGCTGAGGAGAGGATGCTGAAGACAGTGGTACGTGGACAACCAGGTCTGGTGCTGCTCCAGGATGGGATCATTGTGAAGAAGTGGGGCAACTACAACCTGCCCGATGATGCGGAACTACAAGAGGTGACTCCCTAACAAACTAAACAACAAACATCCTAACAAACTAAAAAAATAAAGGTTTAACTCATTAAAAAACAAACAAGACTATGGCAAAGAAAATTGTTGCAGGAAACTGGAAGATGAACAAGAATCTTCAGGAAGGTATTGAGTTGGCAAAGGGTCTCAACGAGGCTTTGGCTGCTGACAAGCCTAACTGTGGTGTAGTGATTTGCACTCCATTCATTCATCTTGCAAAGGTATCTGAAATTATCGACCACAACGTGATTGGTCTCGGTGCTGAGAACTGCGCTGACAAGGCTTCTGGTGCTTACACAGGCGAGGTTTCTGCTGAGATGGTGAAATCTACTGGTGCTGAGTACGTGATTCTCGGTCACTCAGAGCGTCGTGAATACTACAACGAGACTCCTGAAATCCTGAAGGAGAAGGTTGAGCTCGCTCTCGCAAACGGTTTGAAGGTGATCTTCTGCATTGGCGAGTCTTTGGCACAGCGTGAGGCTAACGAGCAGAACGCCGTTGTGAAGGCTGAGCTCGAAGGCAGCGTGTTCCACCTCTCTGCTGAGCAGTTCAAGAACATCGTGATTGCATACGAACCCATCTGGGCTATCGGTACAGGCAAGACTGCTACTGCCGACCAGGCTGAGGAGATCCACGCTTACATCCGCTCTGTCATCGCTGAGAAGTATGGCCAGGCTGTAGCTGCTGAGACTTCTATTCTCTACGGTGGTTCTTGCAAGGCTTCTAACGCTCCTGAACTCTTCGCAAAGCCCGACATCGATGGTGGCCTCATTGGTGGTGCATCACTCAAGGTGGCTGACTTCAAGGGTATCATCGACGCTTGGAAATAATTCTTTTAAGAGGTTAGAGGTAAGAGGTTAGAGGTGAGAAAGAATCCTCTCGCCCCTTACCTCTCACCCCTCACCTCTAATAACTAAATCCTTCAACTCAAAAATGAAAAGACTTCTTGCTATCACACTTACCATCCTTTTGTGTACTATCACCATGTCTGCACAAAATTTCACCGACCATGTCCAAAAACAGGAGATGGGGCAAGGCACAGTGACAATACACCAAGACTCGCTCCTCGAAGACCTTGTGAACGGGAAGAAGCAATTCGTCCCTGAGAAGAAGGAAGAGAAACGTGACCTTCCTGGCATTCCACAAGGCAAGAAGATCAAAGCTCGCGGCTATCGCATCCAGGTGTATTGGGGTGGAAGCACACGTGCCGACCAAACCAATGCACAACGTGCAGGCACCCGGGTTTCAACCATCTTCCCTGAACTGCGTGTCTATACCACCTTCGAATCGCCTAACTGGCGATGCCGTGTGGGTGATTTTGTCACACGCAAGGAAGCGGATGACTATCTCGACAAGCTGAAGAGCGCACGATTGGCACAGGGTGCCATCATTGTCAAGAGTGAAGTGTATGTCTATCAATAACATATAAAGAGTGAAATGAATAGAGAAGAAAAGATAGAACTTCTGAAAGACACCTGTACTAAGAGCCTTTTGGCCATTGGAGAAGACCCTCAGCGTGAGGGACTGTAACGCACTCCAGAACGTCTTGCGCGCACCTTCCTCGAACTGACCAGGGGTTATGCGATGGATCCTGTTGCCACCCTCAAATCTGCCGTTTTCCATGAGGATTACGACCAGATGGTGGTGGTCAAGGACATCGAGTTCTATTCCCTTTGCGAACACCACATTCTGCCCTTCTTTGGTAAGGTGCACGTGGCCTATATTCCCAACGGCAACATCGTAGGACTCAGCAAGATACCTCGCATGGTGGACATCTTCTCCCACCGTCTGCAAGTGCAGGAGCACCTGACCAAGCAGATTTGCGATTGCCTCCAGCAAGCCCTCAATCCCCTTGGCGCTATCGTGGTGGTCGAGGCTCAGCACATGTGCATCCAGATGCGTGGCATCGAGAAGCAAGGATCCGTCACTCAAACCATCTACTATACCGGTGTTTTCGAAAACATCGAAAAGCGCAAGGAATTCCTGAACTTGATCAAACAATAATTCAATTATTGTGATACCACAATCCACCATCGACCGCATCGTTGACGCAGCCAACATAGTGGATGTCGTCTCCGATTACGTCACGCTTCGCCGTGCTGGTGCAAGCTACAAAGGATTGTGTCCCTTCCACGACGATACGACCCCCTCTTTTTCCGTCTCTCCTGCCCGTGGTGTGTGCAAATGCTTCAGTTGCGGCAAGGGTGGCAATGCTGTCCACTTCATCATGGAGATGGAGCAGATGAACTATTATGAGGCACTGAAACACTTGGCAAAGAAATATGGCATCCCTGTTGAAGAGGAGGAGATGACCGACGAGCAGCGCCAGCGGATGAACGAGCGCGAGAGCATGTTTGCCGTCAATGAGTGGGCTGCCAAGTATTTCAGCCAGACGATGATGAACAACCAGGATGGACGTGCCATCGGACTCGCTTATTTCCGTAGTCGTGGTTTCCGTGATGACATCATCGCCAAGTTCCGTCTTGGTTTCTGCCTCGACAGTCCTGATGCCATGTCGAAGGAGGCAAAGGCCAAGGGATATAACGAGAAATATCTGGTGGACACAGGTTTGTGTGTCAAACGCGACAATGGCACCATCTACGACCGTTTTCGTGGACGTGCCATGTTCCCATGGGTGGCTGTCAATGGCAAGGTCGTTGCCTTTGGTGGTCGTGTGCTCGACTCACGTACCAAGGGTGTCAATCAGAAATATGTCAACTCGCCAGACTCCCTCATCTATCACAAAGCCAACGAACTCTATGGCATCTTCCAGGCCAAGAAGCAGATTGCCAAGGAGGATATGGTCTATATGGTGGAGGGTTATACCGATGTGCTGGCTATGCACCAGTGTGGCATCGAGAATGTGGTGGCGAACTCTGGTACTGCCCTTAACGAGGCACAAATCCACCTGCTTCACCGCTTCACCAACAACATCACCCTCCTCTACGATGGTGATGAGGCTGGTATTCATGCTGCTACACGAAGCACAGACATGCTCCTTGCTGAAGGGATGAATGTGAAAATTCTCCTTCTGCCTGATGGTGACGACCCTGATAGCTTCTCACGCAAGCACAATGCACAGGAGTTTAAGGAGTATGTGGCTGCCCATCAAACCGACTTCATCCTCTTCAAGACCAACCTCCTCCTCAAAGACGCTCAGCGTGACCCCATCAAACGTGCCCAACTCACGGAGGATATCGTGAAGAGCATTGCTGTGATCCCTGATGAAATCATTCGTTCCACCTACGTGCATGAATGTGCGGAAATCCTCAATATGGACGAAGCCATCCTGATGCGTGGTGCCAACAAGAATCGTGCTGCCATCCTCGAAAATATGAAGAAGGAAGCACAGCGGGAAAGGGAAAGAGCCGAAAGACAGACCCTCTCCCTAACCCTCCCCCGTGATGGGGAGGGAACGCCTTCCGGAGAGCATGGAAACATGTCGCCAACAGAGGTTCAACCTCCCATCTCCATACCAGAAGATGATGCTTTCTCTTCCCTCACATCCGAGCAAACGCCCGACATCCCGAACGGCGCTCTCCCCATTACGGGGGAGATGTCCTATGGACAGAGAGGGTCCGAACGACGTTTCATCGGACTTGAACGCCTCATGATGACCCTCATCACCCGTTATGGTGAACAACTCATTGAGGGAACAGGAGAAGATGGTGAACCCACTCAGACGACATTGGCTGAATACGTGCAGGGCGACCTCGCCTACGATGAAATCTCCCTCCGTTCACCGCTCTATGCCAAGATGCTCAACTTGGTCTGCCAACACGTTCACGACGAAGGATTCATCGCCTCCAAGTTCCTCCTCAACAACCAAGATGAGGAAGTGAGTCGTGAAGCTGCCGACCTCATCAGCGACCGTTACCAGCTCAGCAAGGGGAATCAGATGGAGAAGAGCGAAGAGGATCTCAAAGTGGACTACCTGACCCGACTCCTTCTCGACTATAAGAATGCCGTCATCGAGGAAGAACTCAAACAATGCAATGCCGACCTTACCCGTCCCGAAGTGATAGCCGATACCAACCTCATGCTCGACACCATGCGACGCATCAAGGATCTCGGTGAAATCCAACGTCAACTCGCCAAGTTGCTCGGCGATAGGGTGGTGGTGAAATAGATCAATGAATATCCTGAGCCAAGACATCAAGTACCTGCAAGGGGTGGGACCCAATCGTGCCTTACTGCTTGCCAACGAACTCGGAATCAAGACCGTGGGCGACCTCTTGGCGTATTATCCCTACAAATATGTGGATCGCAGCCGCATCTACAAGATCAGCGAGATTGACGGGTCAATGCCCTATGTGCAGCTATGCGGACAGATTTTCTCGTTTGAGACGATAGGAGAGGGACGCAACAAACGGCTCATTGCCCATTTCTCCGACGGCACAGGCACCATCGACCTCGTGTGGTTCCAGGGCATCAAGTATGTGGCAAAGACCTACGACTGCCGTAAGTCGTACATCGTGTTCGGTAAACCGACCGTCTTCAATGGACATATCCAGATAGCACATCCTGAGATAGAAAACGCACCCGAGCATCTGAAAGAACAGGCACGCACCACAGGCAACCTCTTTGAGACTGGCCAACTGTCACCTCTCACCTCTCACCTCTCACCTCTCACCTCTCAACTGTCAACTGTCACCTGTCAACTGTCAACTGTCACCTGTCAACTGTCAACTGTCAACTGTCAACTGTCAACTCAAGTCCGTCCTTCCTACAACACCTCCGAGAAGATGAAGCGGAGCGGACTCAATTCCGCTGCGATGGCAAAGTTGACCGCCAATATGTTCAAGTTGCTCAAGGAACCCTTGGCGGAGACCTTACCTCCATACATCGTGCAACAGCATCACTTGATGTCCTACGATGAGGCGGTGCGCAACATCCACTATCCCTCTTCACCTGAAGCGTTGCGCCATGCACAGCTCAGACTGAAATTCGAGGAACTGTTTTATGTGCAGCTGAACATCCTGCGCTATGTGAAAGACCGTCAGTTGCGCTACAAGGGCATCGTGTTCAACACCATTGGTGAACATTTCAACGGCTTCTTCTACAACCATCTGCCCTTCCAACTGACCGAAGCTCAGAAACGTGTCATCCGTGAGATTCGTGCCGACATGAAGTCTGGACGACAGATGAACCGACTCCTGCAAGGGGATGTGGGCAGTGGTAAGACACTTGTGGCATTGATGGTGGCACTCATCGCTATTGACAATGGTTGTCAGGCGTGCATCATGGCACCTACGGAAATCTTGGCTGAGCAGCACCTCGACACCCTGCGTGAATTTCTGGGCGATCTGCCTGTGCGTGTGGAACTCCTTACGGGAACCGTGAAGGGAAAGAAGCGTAGGGCTGTGCTCGAAGGACTCGTGACAGGTGACATCCACATTCTGGTGGGTACCCATGCCGTGATTGAAGACAATGTGATGTTCAATAAGTTAGGACTTGTGGTCATTGACGAACAACATCGGTTTGGTGTGGCACAAAGAGCCAAACTCTGGATGAAGAACAATGTGCCTCCTCATGTGCTGGTGATGACTGCCACCCCCATTCCACGTACCTTGGCAATGACCCTTTATGGCGACCTCGATGTGAGCATCATTGACGAACTCCCCCCTGGACGCAAGCCGATTCGCACCGTCCACATGTTTGATGCCCACCGTCCACGTATCTACCAACTGATGCATCGTGAATTGGAACTCGGACGTCAAATCTACATCGTCTATCCCCTGATCCAAGAGACCGAGCGGATGGACTTGAAAGACTTGGAGGCAGGGTTTGAGGAAATCAGCAAGGCCTTCCCCAACTACAAGGTCAGCAAGGTGCATGGTAAGATGAAATCAGCAGACAAGGATGAGGCGATGCAGCGATTTGCCAACCACGAAACCCATATCCTCGTTTCCACCACCGTCATCGAGGTGGGTGTGAACGTGCCTAATGCCTCTGTGATGATCATCGAGAATGCCGAACGTTTCGGACTCAGCCAGTTGCACCAGTTGCGTGGTAGGGTGGGACGTGGTGCCGACCAGAGCTACTGCGTCTTGGTCACCAAGTTCGAGATTGGCGAGACCACCCGTAAACGCATCCAGGTGATGGTCGATACCACCGATGGCTTCGAGATTGCCGAACAAGACCTCAAACTGCGTGGACCAGGTGACCTCGAAGGTACCCAACAATCAGGTATGGCTTTCGACCTCAAAATCGCCAACCTTGCCCGCGATGGTCAAATCCTCACCATCGCCCGCGACACAGCCCAGTCCGTCATCACCTCCGACCCCGAGGAACGCAATCCTCAGAACGACATCCTCTGGCGAAGACTCCGGGAACTGCGGAAGGATCATGTGAACTGGGGTGCCATCAGTTAAACAGTCAATCATGAATATCCAAAACCATTTGATATGAAATACCTTACAGCAAGACTCCTCACTTTGTGCCTCGCTTTCCTCTGTGCCACCACGCTTTTCTGCCAAGAGGAGCAGGCCATGGCAGCCCCTTCGGTCATTGACTCCCTGCAAGCGGTGAATGACTCGATTGTGCTATCGTTGAACAACCAGATTCAGGAACTGAAGCTGCAGGGCATCATGATGCAGGAGCAGTTGGAACGGACGGGTAAGAGTGCCAAGGAGGATTCGCTGCGTCAGGTGGCACGCAAGGCTCGGGTGGATTCGTTGAGGAACGTGACGCCTGGTGCTCCGTTGGTGGTGGATGGTGACACGTTGCTGGTGATTTATGCCCGCAAGGGTGGCATGTTGCCAGAGGCACGTGTGAGTGCGGCGAAGAGCAAGATTTATGAGGTGGGCAAGCGTCTGACGATGTTTGTGGATTCCCTCTATGTGTTCGATAGCGAGGTGTCGTCGGATGTGATGGTGGGGGAGGATGTGCTCCTGAGTGTGACGGATCTCGATGCCTTGTGGATGGGCATGGAACGTGTGGAACTGGCAGAGACCTATCGTGAGGTCATCAGCAAGAAGGTGGATCAGTTGCACGAGACCTATGGCTTGCAGCAGAAGTTGCAGAGTCTGGGTTGGGTGGCACTCATCATTGCTGTGCAGGTGCTGCTCATCTGGTTCATTGTGTGGCTCTTCCATCGTTGGAAATTCAGTGTCACACGTAAGTTGCTGGGACGCATCAAGTCAGTGGTCATCAAGAATTACCCCTTGCTCGACACGCATCGTCTGGGCGTCGCCATCATTTTCATATTCAACCTGGTACGTTTGTTGCTCATCCTGCTGGTGGTGCTGGTGGGACTGGGCTTCATGTTCTCCTTCTTCCCTGAGACGAAGACTGTCACTTACACTGTGGTGGGTTTCATCTGGAATCCGCTCAACGACATCTTGAGGTCGGTGGTGGCTTATCTGCCCAACCTCTTCAAGATTATTGTCATCATCATCTGTTTCCACTATCTGCTGAAACTGGTTCGTTACTTCGCCAACGAGGTGGCCAGCGGACGACTGAAGATCAATGGTTTCTATGCGGATTGGGCGATGCCCACGCACACCCTGTTGCGCGTGCTGCTCTATTCCTTCATGCTGGTGATGATTTGGCCCTTGCTGCCTAATTCCGACTCGGAGATTTTCCAGGGTGTGTCGGTCTTCATTGGTGTGGTTGTGTCCTTGGGTTCCACGTCTGTGGTGGGCAACGTGATGTCAGGACTGGTGATGACCTACATGCGTCCCTTCCGCATTGGTGACTTCATCCGTTTTGGTGACACAGAGGGTGAGGTCATTGAGAAGAGCATGTTGGTGACGCGCATCCGTACACGAAAGAATGATATCGTGACCATCCCCAATTCAAACATGATGAGTTCGCAGACCTCGAACTACACGTTCTCTGCCCAGCGTTATGGCATCATCGTACACACCAAAATCACCATTGGCTACGATGAACCATGGAAGAAGATTGAGTCGCTCCTCGTTCAGGCTGCTGAGAATACAGATGGCATCAAACGACATCCCAAACCTTTCGTTCGCATCACAGCGCTCGACGACTTCTATGTGGAGTATGAGATCAATGGCATCACAGACCGTGCCAAGACACTCTCCACCGTCTATTCTGCCCTCCACCAACAGATCCTCGACACCATGCATGGGGCAGGGGTGGAGATCATGTCACCACACATCGAGGCACAGCGGAGTGAGCTGCCCTTGCAGATTCCGAAGGAAGTTTAGGGGCTCTTGCTCCTTGCCCCTTGCTCCTCGCCCCTAAATACTCTATGTACGCTTCCGCTTCTTTGAGGGCTTTTCATCCAGGCAGTTCTCTGTCCAGTGACCTGACAACACCTGGCCGTTGGCTGTGCGATAGATGCCATATCCATGACGGACTCCATGGTGGAAATGACCGATATACACAGCTCCGTCCTTGTAGAGGTAGGTGCCTTCACCTTCAAATTGGGATAGCACAAACGAACCCTCATACATGGAGCCATCCGCATAGCGGTAACAGCCATATCCTTCCTTCTCACCATTCACCCACTGACCGATGTACACATCACCATTCGCATAGCTGTAGGTGCCCTGTCCATGACGCTGGTCATCCTGCCACTCGCCCATATAGACATCACCCTTCTTCGAACGAAAGACACCGAACCCTGTCCGCTTGTCATTCGCCCACTCGCCCTCATAAGTGTCACCATTCACCATGCGCAGCACACCCTTACCGTGTCGCATACCCAGGTGCCACTCACCTTGATACGTGTTACGTCTATCTACATAGAAGGCGGCTCCCTCCTGCTCTTGCAGACCATCATGAAAATATCCTTGATACATGCTGCCATCTGCCCATTGGTAGATGCCATATCCTTCGAATTTCCCGTCTTGCAACGAGCCCTTATATACATCGCCGTTGGCATATTCATGCACCACGTTGTATTCGTCCTGGGTCTTCTTGATCTTCTTGGGCGACATGTCTGTCACCACGTTTTGTGCCGCAAGAGATCCAGCCAATAGACAGGCGCAAAACAGTAAAGTATATTTGTTCAAAATTAATTAGATAGTTTTAGTTGGAAATAGGTTATAAACGATTTCTCACCTCTTTTCTTCAAAAGGCATGCAAAAGTATTAAGATTTCCACAAACCTCCAAATAATCAGAAGAGAAAAACGTTATTATCCACTAAAAAATCTAACCTTTTGACCTAAAAGTGCTTTTCCAACCGCTTGTATTCTTTTTTGGTCAGCCGCATGAAACTGCCATGCTGGGGACCGGTGACGCCCTGAATATCCACGGGATCATGGAACCCCTTGAGGTATTCGTCAGTCTGGCAGATGCGGTAGTGCTTGGGTCGGTCACTATACTGGATATAAGCCACCCGCCAACCTTTCTCACCGATAATCTGGAAAGCGCTGCTGCCTTCACATTTCTTGTTACCCTCGAAACTGACAAAGTCGTTCTCGTCAGGTTCTGGCCAAGGTCCTGTGAGTTGACCTGCCTTGGTTTGGAAGATGCCAGGATGCCCTCCTTCCTTCTTGATGAGCATGTGATATTGGTGATCACTCTCCAGGTAATTGATGTCAGCATCAATCGTGGCATAACCCCAATCGAAGAGTACACGGGGTTTGGTCAACTTCGTGAAACTCTTGTCGGCATAGCTATAAACCATACGGTCATACTTGTCATCCTCGTTGAAACTCCAGATGGAATAGTAGATGAAGTAACCTCCTTTCTCGCCATTGGCCCATACGTAGTTGGGATCCCAGAAGATCTGAGGTGCCCACACACGGTTGATCTTGCTCCAGTCAGCAATGATGTCCGGACTCTCAGGGTCACAGAAGATCTCATTCCCCTTGCGGAAGTCGAAGGTGGTCGATGTCCAGTGGATGAGGTCATCACTCTTCAGCAAATTGATGCCATAGTTGTACCATTGCTTGCTCTTCGCCACACACATATCCGTCGTCACCATCAGATACCCCTTCCCCGAGTCAGACTTACGACACACATACGCATCCCGCTGTCCGCCCTCAATCCCAGCCAACTGACCAGCATCCATCACAGCCTTCCCCTCGTTCAGGTCATGGTAATGCAACCCGTCACGACTCAATGCATACGCCGTGAACTCCCCGTTATCACTCATATGGCAATAGAGGTACCCATAACTCCCTCTTTGCAAATTCTGTGCCGAAAGACTCCAAATACCCAAGCCCACCAACACACTCACAACCAATCTCTTCTTCATATCGTTATTTTATAATTTTTGGAGTTAAAATGGAAGTTAAAGTGGAAGTTAAAATGGAAGTTAAGCGCTACGCGCAGGACGTATCTATAGTCAATTGGTATCGTCCTTTTCTACTCCCTTTTCTACTCCCTTTTCTACTCCCTTTTCTACTCCCTAATTATCAATTATCAATTTTCAACTTTCAATTAAATTGCGGCAAGCCGCCGAAAGAAAAAATATAAAAAAATAGATAAAGATAATGAAAAATAATCTTCTTCTTTTTTTATATTTTTACTTGTTTTTACCTATTTTTTCTTCGGCGCCAACGGCGCAACACCCCACACACCGCGTCAGCCCTCTCTAACCTCTAACCTCTAACCTCTAACCTCTAACCGCTAACCGCTAACCGCTCACCCCACACACCGCGTCAGCCCCGCTAACCGCTAACCCCTAACCGCTAACCGTTACTTATCTCGTCAACGAGAACTTCATGCTCACCCCAAAGTCTGCCGTCGTCGTCGGATAAGAGGATTGTGACACAAGTGGCACATTCCGTTGCCAATCCAAGAATCCCGACAACGTGAGCAGCCTGCTAAACGTATAATTCGCTGTCATCTGCAACGAATATGCCGTCGCACCACCAGTTGCCGTCGTAATGGCTGTCTGAATGTTGCGGTTCAGCGCGTTCTGCATCCTGTACTTGAAGTTCACGTTCAAATTCAGGTCATGACTGACCGTATTACGCGTATTCCGTGTATTGGTATTCGTCCTGGGCTCCTCCTTCTTGTTCTTCGACTTCGACTTTCTGCCCTCATTGCTCTGGATGGACTTGGCACCAAAGAGGTTGAGGTCTTTGACCTTATAGCTCATGGTCAAGGAGATGTCGTCTGAGAAATTCTCCGTGAGGGCGACACTGGTCATGGAAAGGTTGAGGGTACGCACCTTGTTAAAGTCGAGCTTGGCCGTGAGGTCGTTATTGAAGGTCATGCTGATACCGATGAGCGGCGAGAAGTTCTCGTTGATGCTGACGGTGGAGACATTGTACATGGATGATGGGATAGGGTTGCCTGTGGTGACATCCTTGATGAAGCCCCAGTCGTTCATGTATTCCATGAAGTTGGAGTAGGAGTTGTAGGCTCCCACAGAATACACGCTCTTATAGGCATGGTTGATGTTGAAACTCTTGAAGTGATCTGCCAACCAAGGGGAGATCTTGGTGAGTCCGCTATACGTAAAGCTCCAGTTTGGCATCATCCGGGAGAGGGCGGGGAAGATGTCGAGTGGGGTGGAGATGGCGTTGCCTCCACAATAGGCTGAGAGGAAGGCAGGCACCATCACATCGGCAGAGTAGAGTTCCACCCCACCATTTTCTGCATTATAAGGCTTTCCTGCCCATTCGCTACCGGCCGCCTTCGGATAGGTCGCGTTGGCATATTTGGTTTCCAGACGGTTCTGCACGATGGGTAAGTTCTTGAGGAACTTCTCGAAGTGCTTGGAGTGGTAGTTGTTGTTGATGCTACCCCTGGACTCGAACGCCGAACCGAAGGACACCACTGTCATGGAGAAGGATCCGCTTTGGGTGGCTGGCATACCCTCATACATGAACTGGATGCTGCGTGACTTATTGACAGTACGGGTGGCCGTGAGGTCTATCTTGAAGTCCTTGAAGGGCTCCAAGGTGGCTCTCAGCTGCAGGTCTTCCATCGTGGCTGTCGTGGCAGGTGTGGTGATGTTGGAGTCGTTCTGCATGAGCCATCCACGACGGGCTGCCTTGTCGATGAAACCATCATCCACAGCACCCAGGGCGAATGGAATACCTGGGGAGAGCATGCCGTCGATATGCTTCTGTCCGAAGGCATCACCCACTTCCGTCCGGAAACCTGGTAAGGTGAGGGCGTAGGTGTTGCGGTAGGAGATGCTGGCATTGCGCAACATCATCAGTCCACGTGCGAAGACCTGTGAGGTCTTGTACCAGGAGAGGTCGTCCAACGGACGTTTGGCCACCACACTGATCTTCACGGGGATGGTGTCTTGGTTCTTCACCTTGATGGTGTTGGCATCCACCTTCTTGTATTTCAGTTTATAGCTTCTGCCTTCAGCTGTCGTGGCACGCACGATGAGACGCTTGGAGTTCTGGCCATGCTTGACTTCCGTACTGGTGGAGTCATTGAGGGTGATTTCCTTCGTGAAACTCCTGGTTCTCTTATTGTCAGCGCTCTTACTGTCTGCATTCTTGTCGTTCCTCGCTGTGGACTTCTTACTATCTTTAGCATCCTTGCTGTCTGCCTCAGCATCCTCACCCTCACTTTCCTTCGCTGCCGTTCGGGCATTTCTCGTGGCAGTGGTCTTCTTCGTGTCGTTATTCTTCTTGGTGTTGCCGGAGAGACGTTTCTCGGCATCGGCGAGGAACTTCCACTTCTTGTAGAGGGCATCGAAGCTCAGACGACCATTGATGTTCACGGTACGTTGCGTGCTGGCGGTGTTACCCAGGAAGGTACCGTCTTCGAGTTCTGTACCACGTGTCCAGTTATAGTTGGCGGCATAGGTGCCATCAGCGGTGATCCAGTCAAAAATCGGAATCTTGTTGATAGGCACTTGGTAGGAACCATTGAAGGTGCTGCGATAGGTCAGAGGACGTCCGAAGGAGGCGAGGCTGCGCTTCACGGAGTCTTTCCACACCGCATACTCGTCTGGATAGAGGTGCTTGTTGACAATCACGTGTGGCTCTTCAATCTCTGCATGGGTGGAGGAGTTCCACGACATCTTGAGTGCCTTGAAGATGTCCCACTTGACCGTCAGATCGCGGTTCCACAGGATTTGGTCGGAGAAGATGACAGGCATCTTGGTGCCTGCATCGATGTCACGTTCCTGGAACTCATAATAACTGCGGGTGAGGTCGGTGTTGAACGAGATGCTTTGTGGCAACCATTGCAGGTTCTGTGCCTTGACGATGTCGAGCCATTTGGACTTGCTCTTCAGGTTCTTGAAGGGTTCCAGCGGCTTGTACTTGGGGGCATAGCTATAGCCAAAGTTGAGGCGCCAGTCCTCATCGTTCTCGTAGATGGTGGTCTCACCTGTCTTATAGCGTTGGCTGTAACTGTAGCTGAACGTGAAATTGGCAGGATCCCATGGCATGGGCTTACGGCTCTGCACGTTCGATTTCCAGTTACTGAGCGAGAAGTTCTTGTTCTTCACAATCGTCTCCGTGAGATTGCTGAGGGAGTCACGTGCCGCCTTGTTCTCACACTCGTCAAGGGCATCCTTCAACAGCATGTCGGTGTCGAACGGATTATACTTGGGCGACAGCTTCTGCCAGGAGTAGGAGTAATAGAAGGGGAGGTTCATCTTCCACTTTTCCGGGAAGAACTTGCCCAACTCCAACTGCGTGGTGATGCTCCACTCATAGAGGTTGTCATTGCGACGCTGGTTCACCTTTTCTTCCAGACCGCCGAAGCCTGCTGTCTCCACATGACCTGTCACGTTCACAGATCCGAGGTCTGACATCTGCACATTGAGGTTGCCCTGTGCTGCCCAACCACCTTCATCGCTGAAGTCCTGCATGCGGAGCTCGTTCACCCACACCTCCACATTGCCGGTGCGACGTCCATTGTTGCGCACACCGATCATCATGGTCTTCACCTCACCCAAGGAGGGGTTACCGATGACGCTCACCTTGTTGTTCGGACGATTCTTGTCATAGTCATAGTAGAGCTGGGTGTAGCTGGCTGTACCATTCGCCTTGGCCTTGTTGCGCTCATGCTTGAGGTTGGTGAAGGTGCTGAAGTCGATGTCGAGCATGTTCTCCTCGGGCCATACTGCCTTACAACCCTGGGTGGTGTAGGTGTCGTAATGTCCTGGAGGGGTGAGGGTGAGGGGGATCTCATATTCGTAGTAGTTGCTCTTGTAGTCACTACCGATCCTGACGAAGAGGCTCATCTGGTTGTCTTGCAGTTCCGTGTCACCTTCCATCGCATTGGCATGGACGAACATCTGCAGGTGCTTGTAGTTGCGGAAGTCCATGTTCATGGTCTTATAGACCGCACGGGCATCTCCTGTGGCAAGGTTTTCCACTGTGAGTGCCAAGGCCTGTTCGTTCTGTTGCGAGAGCTGAGGCTGGGAGGGGTCAAGCACACGGGTGATGCCTGGAGGCAAGACGTAGTTGACTGGGGTCTTGTCGTTGTTCTCCTCGATATTGACGGCGGAGGGCACGATGCTTCCGCTCACACTGGGCTTCTCGTTCGTGTAGAGGGTCTGCGTGTAGTTGCGCCATTCTCCTTCCACCAGGTCGAGGTTGGCAAGACGTACCACGATGGGTTCTTCAAACCCTGTCATGTACAGACGCATGAAACGGATGCTGGAGAAGTCACTGATGGTTCCTTCCTTGCTGTCAAATTCATCGACAGGGATGCGGAACTGATACCACGTGGCTGCTTCTTTCTTGCCGTTGCGCAGTCCCACAGCGGTCTCACGCGAATCTACTATATAGTTCCGACCGACAATCATGTCCTGAGGACGAAGACTGACGTGGTACTCGTAGAAGTTCTCGTACTCGTTCATCGTGTAGTCGGAGTTCACATCTTCGGCATCGGGCGTACTCTTATAGGCAGTGGAATAACGTTCTCCTGAACCACTGCTGTTGGGTGAGTTGCCTTCAGGGGAGTTGATGTACTTGTATCGATCCAGGATGGAGGTGCGGGCAGCATCGAAGTCACTGCCACGGAAGTAGTGGTAGTCGTCACCTGCAGGGTCTTCAAAGATGGAGTCGTAGGCTGCCGTACTGATCTTGCCCTTGATGGCATTGAGGTAGTCGGCATAGATGCCGTAAGTGCGCTCATCCACGTCTGACAGTCCGTTCAGACCGATATCTTGCTTGGGGCGCGCACCACTCTCGTTGGAGAAGGAATACACCACAGATTTCTCACTGGGCACACGTCCCCAGAGGGTTTCCACATAGGTGGAGGCACTGTTCACCGGCATACCGCTCTCATAGGCTTTCTTTCCGTCCTTCAGCACATCCTCACTGATGTCACCCAAGTTGAAGTAGAGGTCACCACCATACCGGCGGTCATCCTTGGTGTAGATGAAGGGGTCGAGCATCCAGAACTCGATGTACTGGATGTTGCTGGCCTCAAAGTCACTCATGTTGATCTTCGTCATCATACCGCCCCAACGTTTCTTGGGGTCGTTCAGATGACCATTCTCGTCCAGGTCTGTGTCGAGGTTGTAGGGACCACGTTCATTGGGGTAGTAGGCCAGGTTGAGGATGTCCAACGTGTTGCTCTCACCCGAGTTGGTGTCGCGGTTAGGATAGACCTCTCGGATATAGACCTCACGTGCATAGTGGTTGGACAGCTGGTCGAGGTCGCTCTTGATGTGACTGGGGGTCAGCGATGAGGAACGACGGGTGAAGAGGGGGCCGATGTTGTACCATGCAAGTCGTGCACGGTTATAACAATATTTCACATCGTTGGTCAACTTACCATATTCCAGATGGGATGGGGTGGAGGAGAGCATCCACTCCTTGGGGTTGCTCACGCTATGGGGCTTCTTGGTGTTCTCGAAATCATCCAGATAGGAGGCATTGCCCTGGGTGTCCTTCGACGCACCTGCTTGGAGTTGGGCATATTCACCTGTGAAGGAGATGCTGGAAGGGGCATTGAGGTTGAGGAGGGGCAGCTTGTCCAGCATGTTGGTCAACCACTGCGAGTTCTGTTTCCAGTTCACGTGGAAGCCCCACAGCATGTTGTTCAATGGTTCTTCGTTCATCCTCACTTTCGAGGTGAGGGCTTTTTCGGTCACTTTCATGAACGTACCACCGATGTTGAAGTTCTTGGAGAAGTCATAATCCCAGTTCACACCCAACATCGTCTTGCGCATGAAGGAGAAGGAGTCATGGTTTTCCAGACTGACACTGACATTGGTGCCTGCATCGATGATGCTTTGGTTGATGATCCTGACAATACCGGAGGAGTAGTCCACACTGTAGTCGGTGCCTTCCACCAGTGTCACACCACCTGCTGTCACCACCACAGAACCCGGGGTGGCACCAGGACCGATATTGATTTCACTGCCGTTGGTGGCCTTGTATTCACCTGTCAACGTGAATTTGTTCTTCTCTGCTATCTGCTTGGCGACAGTCTTGGTGGAGTCATAGAGCTCGTCGTAGCAGTACTTGTCGGCCAGGTCTTCATCACCGAGTTTCTTGCGCAGCCAGTCACCGAAAGGCTCTGCAACGGGGAAGATGACATGACCTGTCTGGGCGAGGATGGTATAGCCTTCGATGAAGTCGAACCTGCCGTTCGGATTGGTCTTCTGGTTGTCATCCAGTCGGTCGAGGTTGAGCATCTTCAACAGGGTGGTCTGCTTGAAGGCCTCTTCAGGGATATAGCTGAGTTTCACACCTGTCGTGTCACTCAGGTATTTGATGTCCAACTTGAACTTCTCTTTCTGCACGGACATGGCCTTGAGATAATAGATGTTCTTCATCATCAGGTCCCAGTTGGCGATGCGGGGCGAACCGGAGGTGTTCTTCAGCAGTTTCACGAACAAGGCCTTGTCGTTGTCTTTCTGGTCGGCTGAGAATTCACCCACCTGGTAGGTCTGTCCGTTATACGTGTATTCATAAGCCACGGCCAACACCTGATTGGGTTGGAGGGTGTTCTTCAGACTGATATAACCCAGGTGCTTGTTCAACGTGTATTCGGAGGAGGGCAGCAGTCGTGCGTTCTCCACCTTCTCATACTCGATGCCACCCACCATCACAGGATCCAGCACCGTACTCGTCTGGTCCATGTTGCGGGCATCGCTGTAGGTGCTCACCATATAGGCATACAACTTGTTGCTCTCGTTGCTGGGGACGTCCAGTCGGGAACCTGCCCAGGTGCTGTTGGCAATCTTGATACCCTCTGCCAAATCCACCAGACCGACGATGTTACGGGTGTTCGTGGTCTGTCCACCGGTGTTGGTCACCCACACTTCAACGCGGTTGATGGTCACACCACTGGTGATGGTGGGAAGGGTGGAGCAGGCCTTGTCATAGCTGTCGTGGAAGTAATGGGCGAGGAAGAAGTGACGGTTTTCGTCATAGTCGTAGGCCTGGATGTCATACGTGTTCAGTTGGTTACCTCCCCGACTGCCCACGGTGGTCGATTGCGTCTTCTTCTGACTGGCCACAGCTTGCAGTCTCAAACGTCCAAACTGCAGGTCTGTCCTGATACCAAACAGCACACTCGAACCCCGGATGAGACTCGAATTGGTGGGGAAGGAGACATTACCTGCCTCGATCAACTTCACGATGTCATCTTCCTTACCTTCATAACTCAGTTTCAGGTTCTTGGCATCGATGTCAAAGGTGGCCTCCGTATTGTAGTTGATGTTGAAATCCATGCGGTCACCCACCTTCGCATTCACGCTCATATTGATCTTCTCATCGAAATCAAAAGCCCGCGTCACACGACTACGGTCAGACAAAGAGGGGTTGTCAATGAACTTGTAGTTGTAGCCGAACTTCATCTCCGCACTACCTTGTGTCCTGATCTGCACACCGCCAGGACCGAAAATCTTCTCGGCAGGTCCCAAATCAAAGTGCATGTTGGTGAAGTCAAACTTCTCCTTTCCCTTGGTCGTGAACAACGAGTCGTTCCTTACCTTGAAATAGTCCCTGAACGACTTCTGCTCCGACCACTTCAGATATTCATCTGGTGTCATCATCCAAGGCTGACTCAGGAAGTTGTCACCCAACCTCGTACCGACCTTGTAAAGTCCTGATTTCTCGTCATATACAGCCGTGTCAGGCTTCAGATTATCCGGATCCTTCAAGTCCATGGAAAAGTCCTCTCCATGCACCTCCTGCGGATAATCCGTCTTCTTCACCTTCACCGTGTCACCCGACACCACCTCCTTGCCAGAAGCCTCCCCCTGACCAGACACCACAACCAATGACGAGAATACCGAACTATTGCTCACCTCCGCAATAGCACTTATACTCGTCATTACCAATAAGATATATAATATATTTCGAAGTGTCTGCTTCAAGATCCAACGACTATATTGTGGGGCACCAACACCCCATTCCTACATATTCTACCCTAATAAACGTACAAATCCCCACATTATTGTATATTCACCCCAAAAAAGTGATAAAGGTTATATAACGTTTAACGGTTAACGTTTAACTGTTAAAGAGGGCTAGCGCGGTGGGGAGGCTCCTGCGCCTCCTACTGAGGCTTGGAAAAACAATAATTACCAACAATTACCAATAATTTATTCCAATAATTATTTTTTCTCAACCACGGATTCCACGGATCATACGGATAAACATTTACTTGATGGAAGGACGTTTTAATTGATTAGAAGGACCGAAGGAGCAGCGAGAGCAGAGTCAAGCTCGTTTGAACTATGCCGAGTCGCCTCTGAGGAAGACGAAGTCAATATTGAAAGCTCGCTCTCAAAAGCTCTTCAAAGAAATGAAAAACCCTTATTCACTCTGTAAGATGAATAAGCCATTGATGTGAGTGATGTATGGTGAAAGTTTATTTTCAAAAATACATCTACCACCTCAATGAATCCATCAGAAAATCCTTTCTGCGCTATCTGCGATTTCTGCGAGAGATATAATATCCGTATCATCCGATCAATCCGTGGTCGAAAATAATTTCCTTTATTTCCTTCATTTCTGCGGGACAATAAATAATATCTGTGTGATCTGTGTGACTAAATATTTCTGTGTTTTCCGTGATTTCTGTGTGACATGAACAAATATTTTTTCACTTTTTAAGGTTCAAAATGTAAAAATACACCCATTATTTGTATTTTCAAATATAAATTCATATCTTTGCGGCATTAAATAAAGATATTTAAATAGTTATGACACAGTTCGATAAAAAATGCTTGATAGAGGTGATGCTCTATATCCTTAATGCCACTAAGGGTACAGACATTTATCATGTGCTGAAGATACTGTACTTCGCCGAGCAAAAGCATTTGGCGAAATGGGGCAGCAGAATAACTGCAGATGATTTCCGAGCCTATGAATATGGTCCTGTTGCAGACCAGCTTTATCATGCTATCCGAAACAGCCATAAACTAGACAAGGAACTCCCAGACATGCTTCAGCAAGTAGCACATTTTGCAGGTGACGATGCTCCTAATGTGCTGTTAGCCAAGCGTGAAGCGGATCTTGATTACTTGTCCCAATCAGAAAGGGAATGCCTTGACGAAGCCATCAGCGAGAATGCTGGCCTCACATTTGATCAGTTGAAGCAGAAATCGCACGATACAGCATGGCAGGAAGCTTATCAGAGCAACGATGATCTAATGAGTACTGTGTCAATAGCAAAAGCAGCAGGAGCCAATGAGGCCATGTTGGAATATATCATTGATCAACTGGAGGTTGAAAAGGCTTTGGCGGACAAAGAAGACACCGAATTAATCATCGGAACATTGAAGAACAGTCCTCGTGAAAAAGCCGCCCGTCTGAAAAAGTTCGGAATACAATGATAGTGCATCGACATTCCCTTCGTCTTTAACCGTTAACCCTTAACCGTTAAACTTTACTCCTCACACCGCTAACCGCTAACCGCTAACCCCTCAAATCTTTCGCCCTTCGTCTTTAGCCTTTAGCCTTTAGCCCATCTCTTCAATGACCTGAAGCAACACTTCAAATCTGAGAACTAGGTTAATCAATACAAATAAATATCCAATTTTTTGGTAGAATAAAAAATCATTCCTATCTTTGCACCCGAGTTATGGCAAAGGATACAACAAAAATAATACAAGCACTGGCATATTTGGCAGATTCTCAGCCAAACAAGGTGATAGACAACATGAAAGCTTACAAACTTTTGTGGCTTGCAGATCGTTATCACCTTCGCCAAACAGGACGCACCATTACTGGTGATTCCTATTATGCTATGCCCTTTGGCATAGTGCCATCCGATGCCAAGTGCATTCTGGACGGCACCAAGACAAAGCTTCGGAATCCCAAAGGTTATAAGGGACGTTATATCACCAATACTGATGGCCATGGTTTTAAGGTGATAGCACAGCCAGATTTGAATGTGTTCTCAGAGTCTGATCAGGCAGCACTCGATAAAGTGATAGCCATGTATGGAAGCTTGGATGCCATGCAGCTCTCAGAATTGTCTCACCAATTCCCTGAGTGGACGTTCTATCGTGACATGTTGGAAGACAAAGAAGCAAAGAATTCTTATAAGATAGATATGGACCACTTCTTTGAGGATGCTCCAACATCAGCATCACAGCTTTTCGATGAGGATAAGGAAATGTTGTCCCTTACCCAAGAATTATATCATCAGTATAATCGTGTATAAGTAACGATGGAACTACCAGAAGCATTGATGGGAGCAGTTGTTGGTGAAGGCGAAAAGTATTTCTTTACCGTTGATTGTCCTATTGGTATTCAGGAGCATATCCATATTTGTATCAAACGAAATAACAAAATTCTTTTATTCTCTACCTGCTCTTCACAGACGGATACAGCTTTTCGTCTGGCCAAGTTGAAAGGTCTCGACATGAACACATTTCCGGTTTTTCCCAAGAACAATGTAAATAAGTTCACGAAGGAACAGACCTATGTCAATTGTAATCATGTCATAGAGATTGGAGAAACGCAGTTTGGCAAACTGATAAAGGAAGGTAAGGTTCACCGTTTGAATGGTGTTATCGATACCCTCGGCTTACAGCTGATTGCCAACGGTGTGAAGTTAAGTTCAGAGGTTGAACGTAGAATTAAAGACCTGTTCTAACCCCCTCTAACCACTCAATTCTTAACTGTCAATTGTCAACTGTCACCTGTCAATTGTCAACTGTCAACTGTCAATTGTCAACTGTCAATTTAATCAAATGGAGCAGAATAACCATATTCAGCAAAAGTCTCGCGACTTTGCAATCCGCATAATCGGTTGTTATAATTATTTGACAGAAAAGAAAAATGAGCATGTGATGTCAAAACAGCTCCTGCGATGTGGTACCAGCATAGGTGCCAATACGAGGGAAAGCAACAACCGACGAACGAAACAAGAGCAGAGATAAGCTCGCTTAAACTATGCCTTGTAAGGAGGAGGTCGACCGAAGTTCAACGCGCAGAGCCGCATGGACTTCCTGAGCAAGCTCAACATCGCATTGAAAGAAGCTGATGAAGTGACGGAGTAGCGAGCGAAGAGTCAAGTTCGCTTGAACTCTTCCGAGTCACGTCGGAACTCGACGAAAGTCAAATTGAGTATTGGTTAGACTTACTTCACGAGACTAAATACTTGGATGATAAGATGTACATCTCACTTCAAAATGACTGTGGTGAGTTAATCAGAATCCTGACAGTGATCATACGTAAACTCAAAGAAGACCCAAAAAAGAACTAATTGTCAACCGTCAATCAAATTAACTGTCAACTGTCAATTGTCAACTGTCAATTAACTAAAACTGTCAACTATCAACTCTCAACTATCAACTTGATAATATTGTTTTTCCAAGCCTCAGTAAGAGGCGCAGGAGCCCCCACACATCGCGTCAGCCCTCGCTAACCTTTACCTCATTTATCATTTATCATTTATCATTTATCATT
>JAEEGJ010010312.1_pt1 | contig 24439 bp, 15 predicted proteins | sample 8958761 | NCBI WGS metagenome assembly JAEEGJ01 (sample SAMN16246546, study PRJNA631951) | gut metagenome | biome: gut microbiome; feature: rumen; material: RS-attached | host: Bos | place: Iran: Karaj | collected 2018-10 | reverse complement strand
AAAGGGAAAGATTGCATAGAATACAAAAATCAGCCCGAGGAACCACCCTACCCCAATCACATGGATATCCGGATTCGGCAAGAAGCCAAAAAAGAGCGTCAAATCCGCAAAGGCCTCGATAAGAGATTCCTTTGAAAAGCCCAAGGCAACATCAATCAAGACCATCAAGGCAAAAAAAGGCCAAATGCGAAGATAGCGCCTTTTGTAGAATGTATTTAAGTCAACCTGGCGGTCCTTGAATTTCTGATAATAGGCACAGCACATCGAAAACGCGCTAAGCATCATGAACAGAAAAACATATTCCGACCCGAACGGAAGAAATTTCTGAAACAAGAAATTTTCCGGCAAGTTCAAATCGGCATTCGAAAGGACATGACAAATGACGACTCCTATTACCGCAAAAGCCCTTAAGCAATCAAGCGATTCAAACCGATTCATTACCAGACGCAGGCCTATTTTTTCTTGACAAGACTCTTATACAGATCCATCGTCTGGTCTGCAATCTTATCCCAGTCGTAATGATATTCAACAATATGCTTGAAATCCCTTTGCACGGGAGTTTCCATAAAGAGCGTCATCTTATCGGCAAGTTCATCCACATCGCCCAGCTCGTAGAAACATTCCTCAGGGAGAGGCACTTCCATATTCGCCGGAATATCGCTTGCGACCACATTCCTGTTGTAACCGAGCGCTTCCAAAAGCGCAATCGGGAGTCCTTCATGGTAACTCGGAATCACAAACAACGACGCGTTCTCGAAAAGAACCTGAAGCTCTTCACCATGGATATAACCGGGAAGAATCGCCCCCACTTCGGCTGCAGCCGTTTTCATTTCATTCGCATAATCAGACCTAAAATCAGCCGATCCTGCAATCACAAGTTTCACATCAACCAGACTCGCCTTCTTGTAAGCAGCGATCAAGTCATGGAAGCCCTTTTCCTTAACAAATCGGCCCAAGGCAAAAATATAACGTTTGCCTTCAAGACCATACTTGTTGAGCCATTTTTTTGTTTTGTCTTCGGACAGGGCCGGTTGCAACGTAACACCGTTATTGATACGGACAGTCTTGTTACAATGGTATTTTTTCTGTAGCCAGTCTTCCAGCAAATCCGAAATCACGATGACGCGATTCGAGAACTTGGTCCCCACAAATTCGCTCAGGCGAAGGATCGCCTTGGCAAGCTTGCCCCATCTGGCTCGGTTGTAGTCCTGCCCGTGGTGGGTGTAGACGACCTTGAGACCGAACAGCCTAAACAACGGAGCAATAAACGAAGGGCCAATCGCATGCAGGTGGACAATGTCCGGCTTCCACGCCAACACCTTGAGGAAGCACCTGAAGGTGTGAACAATCGTTTCCACTCCCGAAAGTTTAGGAGTATAAACCGGAACGACCTCAACGCCTTTATAAAAATAAGGTTTTTTCTGAGGTGTATAGGCCTTCCGGGCAAAAATTACGACAGAAGCACCGCGTTCCACAAGGCGTGGATACAATTCCTGACAATGGGTTTCGATTCCGCCCATAATGTCGGGAATTCCGCGAGTGCCAACAACAGCGACTTTCAACTTAAACTACTCCGCCTTGCCCTTACCGATACTGGATACTTCAAATCCAATCTTACGGAGAGCATCGGCATCCAAAATGTTGCGGCCGTCGAATACGAAAGCGGGCTTGGCCATGCCCTTATAGATGCGCTTCCAGTCGAGTTCGGCAAAGCATTTCCATTCCGTGCAAACCACCACGGCATGAGCGCCTTCGGCGGCCTTGTACGGGTCTTCCTCGAACTGCACCTGGTCAATCACGTCCTTCAGGTCGCGCTTGGCATCGGGAATCGCCTTCGGGTCGGTCACGACCGGCTGTGCATGTTCGGCGAGCAAATCGCGAACAACCAAGTTAGCGGGACTTTCACGGGTATCACCGGTATTCGCCTTGAAAGCAAAGCCGAAAACGGCAATTTTCTTGCTCGCGATGGTATTGAACATCGTCTCGAGCATGCGATCCACCACGCGGTGGGTCTGCCATTCGTTGATTTTCACGACGCTTTCCCAATAGGCGGCCACTTCGGGGAGTCCATAGTAGCCGCACAGGTACACGAGGTTCAAAATATCTTTCTTGAAGCAAGAACCGCCAAAGCCGATAGAGGCCTTCAGGAACTTGGGACCGATACGGCGGTCCTTACCCATCACGTAGGCAACTTCGTCCACGTCGGCGCCGGTCTTTTCGCAGAGGGCGCTGATCGAGTTAATAGAGCTGATACGCTGTGCCAAGAAGGCATTAGCGGTCAATTTCGTGAGTTCGGAACTCCAAAGATTCGTCGTCAGGATGCGTTCACGCGGCACCCAGTGGGCATAAACGTCCACCAGCTTCTGGCAGGCGGCAAGGCCCGATTCCGTCTGGTGGCTACCGATAAGCACGCGGTCCGGTTCAAACAGGTCGTTGATGGCGGTGCCTTCGGCCAGGAATTCCGGGTTGGAAAGCACTTCGAAGTGCAGTCCCTTGTCGTTAGAGTTCAAGATTCGTTCCATGGCGGCGGCGGTACGCACCGGAAGCGTGGACTTTTCCACGATGATCTTGCCTTCGTCGGCAATTTCCAGGATGTTGCGAGCCGTCTTTTCCCAGTACTGCAGGTCAGAGGCCTTGCCGGCACCGTGGCCAAACGTCTTGGTCGGGGTATTCACGGAAACAAAGATAATGTCCGCTTCCTTGATAGCAGCCGGAATATCGGTGCTAAAGAAGAGGTTACGGCCGCGGGCGCGCTTCACCACGTCATCGAGGCCGGGTTCAAAAATCGGCAGATTGTCGCTATTCCAGGCATCAATACGGGCCTGGTTGATATCGACCACAGTCACTTTCACATCGGGGCACTTGTCGGCGATAACAGTCATAGTGGGGCCACCGACATAGCCCGCGCCAATGCAAAGAATCTTGGTATTGTAACTCATAATGTGCCCAAATTTAGAAAATTACGGGGATTCTGACCTAGATTATAACTAAAGAAAACCCCGATGTGCACATTCGTAAGGTTTATATTAGAACTTTCCGTTCACTATATGTTCGCGGTGTAAACAGAAGTTCATCTATGTAAAAACGGACTTACTTAAACACCGCAGTCAGGGCATCTATTTCACCCGGATTGACCGAGCGAACCTGTTCCATCTCACCATCGCTCCAACCCGCCCAAATGCCACCATCGGTCGGCATGGCTTCGAGCGTCACGGGGTGCCCTTCAAAGAAATTCACCGTCAGCGGATACGAATCTATTTTCAGGCCATGAACTTTGATGATACCCGGTCCGCTTACCGAAAGTGACAACGCAATCGGGCGCCCCAGTTCAAAGTATTCGCGCAGTTCATCGTACACGACTTCCGGGCGGTCCTTCGCGAAGCTCTTGATGTCTTCAAGCTGGCGATCCATTCTCGAAGCGCTCAAATTCCAGCGTTCCTGATCGCGCGGGATTTCCGATTCGATCTCAGACATCATGCTTTCGATGCGGGCCAGCACGCGCACACTCGAGAAATTCATGTTCAACAGCATCGCCATGCGGTTCACAAATGCCGTACGGAATCCGGGATTTTCAAGCAGGCTCCGGAACAGGAGCGTATATTCGGGGCCGTTCGGCCAGGACTCCCCATCTTCTGCCGCAGCAAATTCGAAAATATTGTTCGTGTATTCGCTATAGCCGTTACCCATTCCGAAATCCATGTCGTACAAGAACCACTTCCACGGCGTTTTCGGATTGTTGTTGCGCCATTTCTTCAAGTTGTTGCCAGGCCAGTCGCGGTTATTCGCATACATTTCGGTCTGCATGTAATTGATAAAATTGTCAACGTCTATTTGCGACGACACGTAGGCATAATTCGTTTCGTTTTCAAGGCTATTCAATTCAAGCCAATCCATCAGTGCCACGTAATCGACAGCAGAACCCGCCGACACCGAATTGTCCGCCTTGAGCAAGTCGATATTGTCCGGGTTCAAGCCGTAATGCGTTTCAAAGTAGTATTCGGTCGAACGTTCACGAATGCTATGGATACCGTAGTATTCGCCGTTATAGTACACCACCGCGAATCGCCCACGCTGGTAATCCACGCCCAGGCCTTCGCTAATCGAACTGGCCAGGCGGTCGCGAATGTAGTCGTTGCCGAAATTGCTTCCGTTGTTGCGCAAAATGAAGACCTTGAACTTGTTCAGTTCCGGAAACTCCGGGAACAGGCTGTAATGCAAGCGCTTGTCGCCATACTTTTCGCGGAAGGTAATCGCGACCGATTTCTTGTCGTTCTGGCGGCTGTAATTTCCGAAAATCTTGAGGCCCGCGCGCTTCACGAATGCAGGCGCATTCACGCCCGGCTCCATGAATTCCACCGTCACGGGAACCTCTTTGTCGAGCCAGTAATTCGCACCATAATGCGGTTGCTTGCTCTGCGCGAAATTTCCTTCCATGTATATGCCCGAATCAGGATCAAAAAGGGAATTCGGATCGGTCGTCAAGAACACCACCGGCAAGGAATGCTTTTCGCCCAAGACATAGGTGCGCACCATTTCTTCGCCAGGCAACTTTCCCGCCTCAAAGGCGGCGCAACGAATCGTCGTTGTCGATTCAACCGTCAACGAGGTCGCGACGGCAGACTCCGCCGTAGGCGCCAAGCCTCCTTTTTCGCAACGCACATTCGCGCCTTCGGGCAAGGCAATCACAAAGGGTTCCGCATAAAAACCGGACGGCGGGATTTCGGCTAGCGTATCCACCGCCGGCGAGCGCGACTGCACCACCGGCTGTGTCACAAGGCCATAGGGCGAAGCTTCGCCAAAGCCAAAGCCCGTCGTGCCATCGGCAAGCGTGCCGAAATTCCAAGTTTTCCCGACAATCATTTCGGGGTAAGCGACAGAATCTACAATTGCCGTATCGGCATTCACCAAATACAGGCGACCGCCCGACTGCGGGATCTTGAAACCCGCATGCGGTTCATGCCCGCGATTGCGAGCAATGTAGCTGAAAACCTTGACAGTCACTTCTTGCGATTCGTTCGCCTCGGGGCTCATGCGCGTGCCGTAAATATTCTGGAGGTCCGGAAACGTCGTCCCCGTCGGGAGAGTCGCGCGGTAAACCGTCGTAGAATCGCCCGTACCCGTAAACACGATTTCGTAGCCCTTCCAGTCATCAATATCGGGCTGCGTGAGTCTAAAGGACACCTTGCGGTCCCTGGTAATGTAAGCCTGCATCAGGATTTCATTTGTCGCCGAAACATCCAGCACGTCGTCCTTAGCAGAACTTCCGGTGCCCACGAACACCGCAATCGACGACCAGCCCAAATCTTCATTGGCGCCAAGTTTCATGACGGCGCCAAACTGGCTTCCGCCCTTCGCGCCAAAACAGTTTTCCTTCTTGCCCGGCAACGGATCCGCATAGCTTTCGCCGGGCGGATCGTTCTGCGAATCCGTCCATGTCCAGCAACCCGTTCCAATCATGTCCAGCGAGTCGTGCGGCAACTCGTAATCAGGATAGTTCTTGCCCGACATGAATACCATCAGAAACGCGTTCGGAGCCACTTTCACATTGCCGAATTTCCACTTGAACGGTTCCGTTTTCGAATCGGTCAAATACAAGCCCGACAAATCAACCGTATCGGCCGAGGTATTGAAAAGTTCCACCCAGCCGGCATCGCCACCCTCGTGGTCTTCATAAACGATATTGATCGGGTCGACCTCGGTAAACATGACCGGGCCACCCACAAACGGGAGCTTCACGTCAGCATCAATCACACTGTCAGCAGGAGTTTCTTGTTCGGGATCTTTTGACGAACTGGAATCATTGTCGGAACACGCCGTCATCCACAACGTCCACAGTGCGGCACATACGGCCAAAAAGCCCTTCCATGCAAAAACATCCCTACACATCAGGGATAATATATATTAATTCTTCAGAAATAGAGAGGAGTTGATAGAGCTTAGTTGGTAGAACTTAGAAAAAAAATCTAATCACTAAGTTCTAAGCTCTATTTCTTTCTTCTGGGGCGGCGCACAATAAAGAGGCAGGCGCCAATCAGCACGAGGCTCACCGAAATCACCTTGCCCACCGGGAACGTTTCCGAAAACACGAGCACACCGGCCAAAGTCGGCACCGCAGCGCCCACCGCCGCACTGAACGGAATAATGAACAGGGCGCGACCGCGGGAGAACGACACCTGCGAATACAGGAAAGCGATACTGTAAGTCGCAATATAGCCCAGCGTCCTAAAATCCAAAAGCAGGTTCGCTACGGACGAGATCTCGATGTGGTCCAAATCGAAATCCATGGCGAGGCTCTTGTAGAATGCGGCGGAAAGCCCAAAGCCCACGCCCATAATCAAGGAGTCCACCATTTCGCGGTCCTTGACCCACAAGTGCGCTACCAGCGTCACGGCAGAGAGGCCGCCGGCATACGCCCACAGCATTCCGACATTCTGGACCGCCGTCGATTCGCCCAGATTTTCGACAGAGTACAACAGGCCCGCCACCACAAAGCAAATCGCAATCACAATGCGCTTGGTCAAGGCCTCTTTCAAAATGCAAAAACCCATGAGGGCGGTAAGCACCGGATTCAAGACCATCATCGGCTGCACCTGACTCAAGTCATAGCGGGCCATGGCAATGTAGTAGCCAAGCGTGGCAAGCCCCGAGCAGCAAATGCCAAGCCACCAGAACTTATTGGTGATAACGCCCTTAAAAAATTCCCAAGGTTTCGAAGTACCGCCCGTGCGCTTGCCCACCGTAGACACGCCCGATTTCTCGAGAATGTTTCCGCAGGCAAAAAGAAACGCCGGCCCGATAGTTAAAAGGAGAAACAGCATAGTTAATTCGGAGTTCGGATTTCAGAATTCAGAGTTTTCTTCGAGTATTTATTCTTGGCCATCTTATTTCGAACCGTTCTGGTTATCGAGACCAACAATCTGATGAGTTCATCACAATCTGAATTTATGCTTTTAAAAGCATCATCATTAATATAACCTGTTTTATTCAATAATTCCAACCAGTATTGCGTCTCATCTGCTTCCTTCAAAGAAACAGTCAGTTTAGAATAGAAATCTGGCGTCGATTGAGCCCTTTTCGCTTCTCGAATATTAGCACCAATACTAGTTCCACTTCTAAGGGCCTGCTTGGACATTACATATTCATGTTTTTCATTAGAAAGCTTTTGATACAACTCAACCATTCTAATAGAAAAAAACATGCTTTTATTCTGTAAAAAATTCTCTTCCATTGCAATCTCTTGTCATCATAATTCCGAAATCCGAAATCAGAATTCCGAACTATCGTAGATTTCCTGGTAAATCCAGTAGTTGCCCATGACTCGCTTCACGTAGTCGCGGGTTTCCCAATAGCTAATGTCTTCGGCACGCACGTCCCAAGACTTGCCCTCGCCTGCCGCCTGCCAACGCTTGGTGGGCTTGGGGCCTGCATTGTAGTTACCCAGCACATACATGTAGTCGTCATTGTATTCGGCCTTCAAGTCAACCAGGTAACGGATACCCAAGCGAATGTTCATGTAGGCATTAAACAGCTGTCGCGGTTCAAACGTCGGCAAGTTTTCCTTTTCGGCAAGCATCTTGCCCGTTGCAGGCATAATCTGCAAAAGTCCGCAAGCCCCTGCCGGCGACATGATTTCAAAGTTGAAAATCGATTCCTGGCGCATCACGCTGTACACAAAGAACGGATCGATACGGTCGCCCGAATGGAACTTGACCTGGTCCATGTAGGGAACGGGGAACAAGTAATGCAGCACATCGATAGGCGGCGCCATTAGGCGGCGGCGATCGATATTGTTCTGGAACTGGCGGGCAAGGCGATACCCGGCAGCGGTTTCGCCCATTTCATAGAAGAGCTTGCCGTATTCATACAAGAAGTCCAGACGCTTCGCATTCTTCTTGCGAGCTTCGTCGTAAAGAGCAAAGGCCTGTTCGCTAAAGCCGTACTGGAACAGCGTGCGAATGCGATTGTAACGTTCCTGGTTATAAGTCGTATCAGGCTTGCCCACCTTCTGCGAGGCGCGCACCCAGGCAAGCGTCTGTTCCGGAGCCATGCGCACGCCGTGTGCATACGGCACATCCTTTTCAGCCATCAGGTTGTATTCCACCAACTTCATGCGGCTGCGGTGAGCATAATAGGCCAGCGGGAAATCGCGAATGCAATCGAGATAAGCTTCACGGGCCAGGGAATCCTTTCCGACCTTCATGTAGGCATCGCCCAGGAACATGCGGGCGCCGCTTCCGCTCCACAGGAACGGCTCCTTGGTCGCTTCAATCAGCGCCGGAATCGCTTCGTTCCACTTTTCTTGCTTAAAGTACACGAAGCCTATGCGGAACTTTGCCCACTGGCGCTTGATATTATTCTTGAAACGCTTGTGCGAAAGAGTCTTGTAGCAGACAATGGCACTATCGTACTGTTCCTTCTGTTCGTATTCGAATCCCTTCACCCACAAGTTGTTGGCGTTTTCCTTGCTGAACTGGTTGGCATCTTGCAGGGTGGCATCCATTTTGCGGATTTCTTTTTCGTAGCGGCCAGCGTTGTTGCGATACAGGCGCAAGATCGACTGCATCCACAAGGGGCGAGCTTCCACAGAATCAAGCAAGAACTTGAACTGCTTAATAGATTCGTCATCGCGCTTGAGCGTACGCAACGTCACGGCGCGCTTTTCCCACAAGGCAATGCGGGTATTCATATCCAGAGAACTCGGCGCAAGCTTTTTCTGCAGCGAATCTTCCGGCGGCGGGAGCGCCGCTTCGGGCGAAAGCGAAACAAGCACGGAATCCAGAATGCGAATGGAATCCAGGAGTGTCAGGCACTCGTTTGCGTTATCCTTGGCGCAGGCCATCTTGGCATAGGCCACCTTCTCTTCCAGAGTCTCGGGAGCGCCTCGCACCTTGCGGAGTCTACGAATGGCAGCGAAAGCGGAATCCTTGTAATTGGAGGCACTCGTCAAAAGTCTCAGGTAAATGCGCTTCGCCTCTTTCATCTGCTTGAACTGTTCCAAGTACTGGGCATAACGGTAACGCAAAGCAGCCGCATCGTCAGACTTCGGGTACTTTTCCACGAAAACCTTCAACGAATCCGCATGGGCTCGGTCGCTTAGCGTCGTATCCGCCATGGCGGCTTCAATTCTAAGTCTTGAGGCCACCCTGTCAAAAGAGGCGTCCTGGTCCAAATTCTTGTACAGTCCCAGAACCACGCGCATATTCTTGTAGTCGCGAAGCTTGAACAGGCATTTTGCCATTCTCAAAATCACGGAGCCGTCTAACAGGGCATCGCGACCACGCAGGGAATCATAAGCAAAGTAGGCGCTGTCCCACTGTTCCTTGTAAAAGAACTGGGCCGCACGCGCAAAGTCGCGGACGTTTTTGGGTTGTGCCTTGTCTTCGCTCAAAGCCTTCAGGCGGTCATAGCGCACCACCACATCCTGGAACTGCGAAGGCGGAATCTGTTCCAAAGACTCATACGGATTCGGAGGCGTAAACGGCATCGACGCAATCAAGCTATCAGTCGCCTGCGACGGAAGCGGACTCGGCGCCACAGATGTAGAGCCAGCGAACGCGCATACGCCTAAAAACACAACCAACAAAACAATCCTACACATATTTTCTCCTAAAGCCTGCCGTCAAGAACCTTCGGTTCCTTTAGCAGGGAGCGTCACCGCAAAACAATTCTGCGATCGCCCATTCCTTCTATCTCTTACTGCTGTCCACCTGACCCACAAAGCTAGAGATGCCCAAGTCGCGAATCGTCTGGGCATACTTGCCACGCATAAAGGAGTTCACGCTTTCAGCATCATCCATCTGCAACACCGTCAGCGCAGAATCGCGCACGTCTTCGAAGTTGATCGAGCGGATGATTTTCTTCGTGGACATCACGCTCCACGGGGTCATCGAGAGTTCGTCAACACCAAGGCCAACCAGCAACAACACGCTCAACGGGTCCGCACTCATTTCACCGCAAACCGCCACAGGGATTCCTTCACGGTGAGCCGCCTGAACCGTCTGGTAAATCATGCTGAGCACAGCCGGATGGTGAGGCTGGAACATGTCCGTAATCAATTCGTTCGTGCGGTCCACAGCAAGCGTAAATTGCACCAGGTCGTTCGTACCGATGCTAAAGAAATCCACCTCTTTAGCGAGCTTGTCGACGATCATCACGGCGGCAGGCACTTCGATCATGACGCCGATCTTTACCTTCGCGACTTTCTTACCGGCCGCTTCCAGTTCCTTACGGCACTTGACAATGCAAGCCTTGGCACGGCGGAATTCCCCCATACCAGAAATCATGGGCAACAGCAGGCGCAAGTTTTCCTTGGTGTTGGCAAGGAGCAAGGCCTTGAGCTGTGTACAGAAAATATCTTCGCGGTCCAAGCACACGCGAATGGAACGCCAACCCATAAACGGGTTCGATTCGTTCACGGCCGTAATGCCGCTTACCAGTTTGTCGCCGCCGGCATCCAGAGTACGGATTGTCACCGGGCAGGGGTACATGGTCTCCAGAATGTAGCGGTACGCATCGCGCTGTTCATCTTGAGTCGGAGCTTCGTTACGCAAGAACAAGAATTCAGAACGGTACAGGCCAATTCCCGTCGCACCGAAGTCGGTCACCTTTTCCGATTCCGACGGAAGTTCAATGTTGGCGTGCAGGGTAATGTACTTGCCGTCGCGGGTCATCGGCTCCAGCTGGCGCATCGTGAACAATTCACGGCGCTGCCTTTCAAAGACTTCTTGCCTTTCGTGGAAATCCTTGACGTCATCCTGGTTCGGATTGATAATGACCTGACCGCTCGAGCCGTCGACAATCACCGTGTCGCCGGTCTTGACCTGGGCCGCAAAATTTCTAAGGCCAGACACCAACGGTATCTGGAGCGAGCGAGCCAAAATGGCCACGTGGCTTGTACGGCCACCGGTATCCATCGCAAGCCCCGCCACCTGGCCGGGCTTGATCGACATCAAAAGGCTCGGTAAAAGTTCGTGCCCGACAAGCACCACTCCGTCTTCGGTAGCCACATCCTCGAGCACCGGTCCGGAATCTTCCATGGCCGCCATCAAGCGGTTGTACACGTCCCTCAGGTCGGCCGCCTTGTCGCGCATGGCCGGCGAGTCAATCTGTTCGAACTTGTCAATGTAGGCCCCCAAGACCACATGCACCGACCAGCGGGCATTCTTGTGTTCCTTGCGGACCTTGTCGATTACCCCATTGATCAAAGTGGGGTCCTGCAAAATCATCAGGTGAGTCGCAAAGATGAGGCTGTCCTTCATCCCGGTGCGACTTTCAGAAAGTTCCTTGATCTGCGAAACTTCCTTGACCGTCTTGTGGACCGCTTTCAAGAAAAGCTGTTCTTCATCCGCAAGTCGGCTCTCGGGGAGAGTCTCCTCCACCACCGAAATCTTCCGGTTCGTGACCGGAAAAACACACCCCATGGCAAAGCCCGGGGATGCAGGAACGCCCGTCAAGACAGTACGGACGTGTTCCGGCTTCTTAACAGGGTTCTTCGTTGAAGTGGTCATTAAACAGACTTTCCAACTGCGACGCGACCTGTTCTTCGTCTTCGCCATCAATTTCGAATTTTACTTCGGAACCTGCGGGAATAGCAAGCATCATCACGTTCAAGATGCTCTTGGCATTCGCCTTCGAGCCTTCGAACACGATGGATATATCGCTCTTGGCTTGGCCAGTGATATCCACTATCATTCCGGCGGGCCTTGCGTGTATTCCCAACTTGTTTGTTACCACCAATGCTTTTTCGATCATTGTTTTCCTCAGAAAAAATCCACGTTGATGTCTAGACCATCTTGCAAAATAATGCGAACCAGGCTATCCGCCGAATGAACCGTCTTGACCAAGTCGTCATGCAGGGTGCGGTCGTTCAGCAAGATACCCACCGTGTTGTCCTTGGATTCGATCTTCTTCTGGACCTTCACGACGAGTTCATCCAAATGGCTAGTCACTTCTTCCAATTCACCCAGCAACTTGTCGGCATTGCCCATCACCTTTTCGGTGTTCGCGAACATGTTGTCAATCGGCGGTTTCACGCCATCAATCAAGTTGTTCACCTTGACCGTCACCTGGTTCAAGCCTTCAAGGCTCTTCCTAAGCTGCGGGTCAGCCGTATTCAGCATCACGAGCACGCGGTCTTCCAGCTTTTCGGCCTTCACGAGCAGCGTCCTGAAGCGTTCCTGGAATTCCGGGTTCACGATTGTCTGGTTCAAGGCCTGCTTCACCGATTCCAGAAGAACCTTCGTCGAGTCGCAGACCTCGCCCACAAGACCAAGAGCTTCGGCGATACCGGCATCGAACTGGCCCGTAATGGTATCGCCCGGGGCAAAGTAGCTTGTCGAATCGCCCAAGATCATACCGATCTGGCGTTCGCCCATGATACCGATATTCTGCACGCGGATTTCGGAATCCTTGGGGATTTTCACGTCGGTGCGGAGTCTAATGGTCACCACCACGCGGTGGCCGGCCAAATCGATAGACTCGACCTTACCAAGCTTCACACCGTTCACCTTGACGGGGTCATCAAGCACCAGGGTACTCACCTGGGTAAACCGCAGATAATAGGTGTTAAAGGTTTCGCGAGGGTCCTTCTCGTTTAAGAAGAATATTCCAAAAACAAGAATAATCAGGGCAAGGATGACCACCAAGCCTACTGAAAAATAAAGAGCCGAATACTTTTTCATTTGGGTTTTAATCTAGCATATTTTTGTATACAATACAGAAAAAGCCCTCTTAAAGAGAGCTTTTTAAGGCCATATTATAGGGGTTATTCGTCGATTCGAACAATCGGGCTGTTGTTCTCGATGCCGTTCACATGGCGGTCCAGCCAGTCCAAAAGCAGGGCGTCGCGCTCTTCCTTCGGGAGCAGGAACTTTTCGCGGCCTTCCTTTTGCATGAACACGTCCAGATAGGTCATCAAGACACCGCCGGCCACCGACACGTTCATGGATTCGGTAATGCCGTACTGGGGCAGTTTGAACTCGTAATCGGCATGGGCGAGCGTGTCGGGGTGATTCCCGTGGAATTCGCTACCCAGGTAAAAAGCGGTAGGCTGGCTCAGGTCCAAATCCAGAACAGAATTGGTGGTATTCGTGCTGGCCACGGCAATCTTGTAGCCCTTGGCGCGCAGCTTTTCCATGCACAGCATACGCTTCTTGTAAAGGTACAGGCTCATCCACTTGTAAGAGCCTTTCAGAATAGACTTGTTCACGCTGTAGGCATTGTCTTCTTCGATAATGTGAACATCCTGCAAGCCAAACACTTCGGCCGTACGGATCACGGCAGAAATATTGTGCGGGTCGAACAAATCTTCGAGCACCATGCAAAAATGTCTCGTACGGCGATCCACCACAGACGTCAAAAGTTCACGACGGCGTTCCGTCACACGTTCCAAAAGGGATTCCAAAGTTTCGTTCGTCATTTCTTTTCCTTAATAACCTGAAGGTCCTTTACCATGATAGGCACCGCCTGCATATCCTGTTCCCGCTTTTGCTTACGGGCTTTCTGCAAGCGTTCGAAATCGCCAAGTTCCCAATGAGCGCCGTTTACGACTTCTTCGAAATCCAAAACGTACTGCACGTTTTCATCGGACTTGAGAGCAGCACTCTTGAGCATGGGTTCCTTATTGCCGCTAAAGTACATACCCGACGCTTTCTTGATATCGTTCACAATCTGCTCGATTTTCGTGTTCACCACACTCCTGAACACCTTCATCTGCATAATGGAATTGAGCACCGAGTTGCCCGGGAACACGATAGCGGTTAATTTGTACTTAATTATCTTGCCCGGCATCGGGTCCATGTCCAGGTAGGCAATCGCCGTTCCATGGAGGGCCCACTTCAAAATTTTCGCATGGCCATACCCAAAGAACAAGTCTCTCATGCCAAGCTTCTGGCCGGCGCTGTCCTGCAAGGCCCAGTAGAATTCGCCCGAAAGGCTACGGCCGTTACTGCCGTTAAAGAATCTTCTATTTGGGTGCGTGTATTCAAGCACGTAGTTTTCGTCGAGATAGGCGTTAATCAACTGCGCCGTAAACGGCATGTTGTCAAACAAGTACTTGATTACGTTTTCATCCAGCGGAAGCGTTCCTTCGTAGCTGTATTCCACACGGTACTGGCGTCCCAGTCTCGCATAAATTTCGGGAACCATCGGAGCCTTAGGGTCAGCCTTGTAGCCGCGATTTGCCAGTTCCTTGTAGGGCTTGCAGAATTCGTCGTCGTACTTGACCTTGGGCCAAGGCTTCATATCGTCTTCGAAACAGCCTTCGAACACCTGGTTCATGCATATCTTGAGCCCCGAGCATAGCGAGCGCAAATCATCATTGCCGCCCAGCTTCTTGCGCAAGTTGTCATGCATATGCACCTTAACCATGGGGTCTACCGACACGCCATAATTCGATGCTGCATTGTCACCAGCAAAAGACGCCGAAATGCTCAAGAGCATTCCCGCAAGCACACCCCCTGCAATACGGCTTAGCCACGACATTATCTAAACTCCAGACTGTCCTGAGGAATAACGGTAAAGGGTTTAATGGATTCCAATTTTGAAACGGGAGCAACAATCGAGGTGGTCATTTTATCCATGTCAAAATACTTCTTGACCATCGCCTTCACCTGGTTGGCAGTCACGGCATTGATTTCTTTCACGTATTCCAGGTAGTGGTCGTAAGACTTGCCCAACAGTTCACCCTTGGCAAAAATCACGGCAATCGCTTCGGGGCTATCGAACAGACTCGGCAGGCTTTCGATCAAGGATTTCTTCGCCTGGGCAAGTTCCTCTTCAGTGGGGCCCTGTTCCGCAAATTCATTCACCACTTCGCGAATCAGTTTCAAGGCGAATTCAACCGATTCCACCTTGGTCTGCAAAGCAATAGTCACCATGGCCGTGTCGCGGTAGTCGTTACCCACCGAGCTGTACACGCTGTAGGCAAGGCCTTCGTCACTACGCACGCGGTTCATCAGGCGGCTCGTAAAGCTGCCGCCACCCAGAATAAAGTTCGCCACCGCCGCCGGATAGTAATCCGCATGGGGTCTACGCACAAAGGGCTGGTTCATCGAAATGTTGGCCTGCGTAATGTCCTTGTCGACCACGTAAATTCCCGGCTTTCTCACAAAGGTAAGCGGAGTCGGTTCCTGCACCACAGGCTTTGCGTTCTTCTTCACGTTCTTGGCAACCGCGGCATTCCAGCTTTCAAAGAATTCCTTGAGCATGGTCACCGCAGAATCCTTGTCGATATCGCCCGAAAGGGCGAACATGATTCGGGAATCCGCATACACGCCCTGGGCCAGGCGCTTCAAGTCGGCAATCGTCACCTTCTTGTAGTCGGCCGCATTGGCATCCCAAAGTCTCGGGTTCGGAGCGTAGTTCACCTTGGAACGGAGCGCCGAAAGCACCTTTGCCGGAGTGTCATAGCGGCGGTCATAGGCCGTCAAGTAATTCGCACGCAGAATTTCGAACTGTTCCTTATCGAAGGCCGGTGCCGTCAGCACTTGCTTCGAAAGCGAAAGCATGTTCGCAAAATCCTTGGACAGGCAATCGATATCGAATGTCGAGGTAAACGTTCCGACCGACGACGTAATTCCTGCACTGATGAATTCCAGAGAATCGTCCAGAGCCTTGGCTGAAATGCCGCCACCGCCACCACGGCGAAGCATGCTGCCCACCATCGACGAGGCGGCCTCGTCTTTAAGTGCAAGCGGCACACGAGGCTGTTCAAAATAAACCGTGAAGTTCACCAGCGGCAAGCTCCTGTCGCTCACGATATAGCCCGAAATGCCCGGAGCGATTTCTACGCGGTAATCCTTCGGATACGGGGCCACATACTTGTACTCCGGAAACTGGATATCCTTGTAACTTGCGGGAATAGCGGGCTCAGCCTTTTTTTCAACGGCGGGAGCCGCCACCGAATCAGCCTGCGCAACAGCCGGAGCCGGCTCCGTCTGCGGTTCCGGAGAACCCGAACAAGCATTCAAGGCAAACACTGTCGCTACCGACGTCGCCGTCAAAAAGAGAACTTTCAAATCAAACTTCATCATAAAAAAAGATAGTAAATCAGAATATAATTCTTTTCTAAATTTTCGCACATGCCAGGAATCATCCGATTTGCGCCGAGCCCCACGGGCTTTTTACACGAAGGGCACCTGCTTTCCGCCCTTTACGTGTGCGCCGCCGCAAAAAAATGGGACCTCAAAATCCACCTGCGCATCGAAGACCACGACCAAGGCCGTGCCCGCAAAGAATATATTGACGGCATCCGCGAAGATCTCGCCTGGTTCGGTTTCAAGTACGACAGCGAAAGCATCCAGAGTTCGCACTTTGACTTTTTCCAGAAGGTTCTCGACAAGCTCACCACCAAGGGCCTCGTATACCCTTGCACTTGCAGCCGTAAGCAGTTGCAATCCGAAAACCCCGTAAGCGAAACCGGCGAAGTCATTTACCAAGGCAAATGCTCACACGTCATTGCGCAAGCGCATGACAAAACGGTTTCCTTATGTGCGAGCAAGCTCTCCCGCAATGAAACCTCTCACGTCATTGCGAGGAGCGAAAGCGACGAAGCAATCTACTGCAGCGAGCCCCATAGCCTGCGCGTCGTCATTCCAGACAAAGTAATCAACTGGCACGACGAACGCCTCGGCGACTTCGCCGAAAATCCGAAAAATCAGTGCGGCGACTTCCCTATCCGCGACCGCGATGGATTTTGGACCTACCAATTCGCCGTCTGCATTGACGACCTCGCCGAAGGCATCACCCACATTGTCCGCGGCGAAGACATCCGCAATTCCACCGCCCGCCAAATTGCGCTTTCCCAACTGATTGCCGACACCTGCCAAGGCGACCCGGACGTTCCCCTTCCCCCGTACACGCGACCGCTGTATTTGCACCACCCCCTCATTGTGGATTCCAGCGGGAAAAAGCTTTCCAAGCGCGAGCACGCCTACAGCCTCCGTCAGGACAAGGACCGGGGTAAATCGCCCCAGGAACTCTTGGGCCAAATCCTCTACAAAGCGGGATTTTTGTCCGACAATACCCCGACAACGTTAGAACAGGCGATCGCAACCATCGCAGGGCGCCTATAAACACGCCATTTACACTCCTTTTTAATAACCTAATTCCGCAACCAGCAATAAATTAGGTATATTCAAGGTATGTCTTCACCTTCTGCTATTGTCGCCAAAATTCGGCAAGAAGCCGCCCTCTTTGATTCCAAAGACCGTTTACTCAGTTTTTCGACCAAGAACGACTTTCAGTCTCCCCTGATTACCGAAGCCGGAGACCTCTTCTACGAAAAATGGGTACAGGCTCAAGGGCCGCTTCCCCTGGAATCCTTTTTCCAGGTTTCCCAGAATTTTACGGCGCAGCAAAAGATTACCGCCCTCGATTCCATTTCGGCGGTACTCCGTCAAAAGCTCGACGATCTCGGTGAGACCGACCTTTACCTGCTCCTCGGCTTTTTAAAGTGGGACGGCAACGCCCTGGCCCCGAGCCTTTTGGTTCCGCTCGACTACGACGCCACCAAGGGCACGGTTACCATTTCCAAGCGTACCCCCATCGAAAATATCGTTTTGCGCGAGCGCCTCAAAGACTCCATCGCGCTCCCCACCGCCGAAGACGCAATCATCAACGGCAAGTTCAGCCTGCTTCTGTACTTTTCACAATTTGAAAAAGCCATAGCCGGCGAACGCAACTGGCGATTCACCCGCCACGGGCTCTGCCTCGGATTTTTTAATACCAACCTGCTCGCCCTCAAGAAGCGGTTCAGCAAGGGCTTTTCCGACAAGTCTATCGACGGAAACCCCATCCTGGCATCCCTCCTTCGCAACGAAGGCTTCCAGACCCAGGAATCCCTTTTCGAAGAGCAGGATTTCAACAACGTATTCTCGCCCGCCGACCACCATTTCCTTTACACCACTGATTCGCATACGAATAAAGTGACGGTGGATGCCGAAAACGAGAACGCCTGTGCCTACGCAATCCAGACGCTCCCCGGCACCGAAAAAATGAAGGTGGCCGCAAACATTGTCGCCGACGAAATCGCCCAAGGCAAAAAAGTTCTGGTCGTCCACAAGCGTGCCGTTACCAAGCGCGCCTTCCAGAACGCCTGGCGCCCCGCATTCCGCAGTTTCCCGGACTGCGACCGCAATGCCCTTGAACAGAAAGTCCGCGCCATGCGCAACGGATTCCTGGAATACTACAACGCGGTCAACAAGCCCATTCCGCCCACCAACGTGGTGCTTTCGGACTTGCTGCGCGAATTCAAGGATGTAAGGCCGCCCAAGAAGAAGTTCCCCGACCGCATTTTCCGCGGCATCGGCCAGCTGGATTTTGACGGCTACCAGGAGCTCAAGAAAGATATCCAGGTTCTGTCGGAACTCTATTTCGACAAGAAGGGTGTCGAAGCCCGCAAGGCTTTCCGTGGCGTAAAGATTTCAAGCCTTTCTACCGAACAGCAGCAAGTCCTTTCCGAAGAACTCCGCTGCGCTGCAGAAAGCGCACAGAAGCTCACACCGATTATCCAGAAAATGGAATCGACCGGGCTCTTCCCCACAGGCATATTCCTGTCGAGCATGATCGACATTCTCGAACTGTTGCGCGACAACTTTGACGAAAACACGCCGACGTTCGAAGACTGGCAGCTGCGCAGCCACAACTGGCATGCCTACAAGGACACGCTCATGTACCTGCCCGAAGCGGGCGACAAGTGGGTGCGCTACCGCAGGCAGACCTCCGACATTTACACCGACAACGCCGTCGACGAAAACATCCAGAATGCACGCGACGACTTTGCCGAATGCCAGCATATTTCGCTCAAGGGCCTTTCGGAACGTTACCGCTCTTCGCGCAAGCGCCTGATGCAGGTCATCCGCAAGCCCAAGACCGTCGACTCCGACGCCAAGCTTCTGGACTTAATCGACACGCTCCTCGAGCTGCAAGCCAACAAGAAGACTTACAAGGAAAGTGCTGTCCTCGGCAACCACTTGCTCGGCCGCGACTGGCACTTCGAAGGTTCCAACTGGGTCGAACTGAATCAGAAAATTCAATTCCTTTACGCCTTCCGCGAAAAGCATCAAGACGATCCTAGACTCGATCTGCTGCTACAGCTGCTGGAACAGTGGCACAACTTCAAGGACCTGCAGCCGGAACTTTCGAACCTCTGGAATTCCGTCATCGAGCTCCAGACATCGATCAAGCAAATCAACAAGGACTTGGATCTCGAGACTCCGCTCGAAAGCCTGAGCATCGAAAAATGGCTCGGCCAGATCCAGGTATGGAATGACAACTGGAGCCACCTCGACGTCCACCTGCAGCTGACGGCGCATCTCAAGAAGATGGAAGGCTACTGCAACACGGCCCTCATCGAATACCTCAAGGATCCCGAAAACGCAGACGCCGACTTCAGCAGCGCACTCGCCCATTACTGGACCGGCGCCCAGATTCAGGCGGCCACCAAGGAATGCCCCGTGCTCTTCTCGGAATCCCCGAAGACCAAGGCGCAAAAGAGCAAGGAATACCGCACGCTCCTGGACCAATTCTGCAACGCAAACTTCAAGGAACTGCACAACGCCGTCGATGCCGATTCAAGCGTTCTCGTCGTCGATGAACTTTCCGACGCGCTCAACATTCCCGAAAAGCAGACCTTCGACATTTCGATTATTCTCGACGCCGACGCCATCTCAATGGTCGAAGCATTGCCGGTCCTGCTTGCAGCCCCCAAGACCATTCTCATTGGCGACCCGCACAACCCGAGTCACGACTACCAGCCGATCGACGCCTTCCACGAAGAAGCCATCACACGAAGCGCCTTCTTCCAAGAAAGCATCCTGACGGCGGCACTGCGCCAAGGTGCTCCGACCAGGGAACTCTGGTTCACCTCGCAGTACAGCGACCCGGCAATCGTCACGTTCGCCAACGAACGCATTTACAATCACGGGATCAAGCAGTTACCGCCCCCGAACAACGAAATCTTCAAGGGCATTTCGATCAAGGAAGTCTCCGACAAGATCGAAACGATTGCGCTTACGGCAATCCGCCACGCAGAGCGCCATCCCGAAAAGACTCTCGGCATCATCGCTTTCCACCAGTCTACCTGTCAAGAAATCGAAGACGCTATTCGGGCAAGACTTTCTGCAGGCACACCTGCAGCCGCCTTCTTTGCAAGGCCGAATGCAGACATCCGCTATTACGTCAAGACGCCCGAACGCGCCGTAGACCAGTTCCGCGACACCATTCTCTTGTGCATGGAAGCCGAGGGCGCCGGCGGTCTCGACCACAAGATTGCAGTCTGCTCGACACTTGCCAAGCGCGAACTCCGCGCCTTCATTACCGAAGCCGACCTTGCTAAAATCGCGTCGCAAAAGAATTCGCTCTTCCGCGAATGGCTCAATTTCTTGCAGTCCAGACAATATGACCCCGTGGTCGACATCGAACCTGCAGATTCTCCGCTCCGCAGCGAAGTCATCGAAGCCTTGAAGAACGAAAACATCCTGGTGCAGGAATACTCCTCGAAGGGAGGCATTCCCGTGGGCCCGGTCGTTATCGACGCAAACAACCCCACGCATTTCCTGGCGCTTGTCGAAGACGACTGCACCACGGAACGTTTCCGCGATTCTATCGAAGACCGCGACTATGTGCGTCCGCAGATTCTGAAGCAGCTCGGCTGGAAGGTCATGAACCTTTGGTTGCCGTTCTGGTACATGTCCAACAAGGACGAAGTCGGACACCTTCTCGCAACGCTCGCCATCGAGCAGAGTGTGGCTCCCCCGCCCACCGTCGACGCCGAAGAGGACGACGGTTCCGAAGTATTCGATGCCGCCTCGAAGCCCATGACAGAACCTTACGTGGTCCAGCATCCGAAAATCGAAGGCACGGCCCACGACAAGCCCATTGCGGAACTCCCGACTGCAGCACTCATTACGCAGCTCAAGTTCTACGTAGACTCGGAAGCCCCGATTCACGAAGAAATCCTGAAGCAGCGCGTTCTGGAACTGCACCATGTCGACAGAGCGGGCCCTGTGCTCCAGAAGGCACTTACCGAAGCGATCCTCCAAGGCTTGCAGAAAAAACGCTTTATCAAGACCGGGCCGTTCTACTACTCGCTCAAGGCCAAGGATCTGGTGGCACGCAACCGCGCAAACCGTCCGGACTTTGAACGCAAGCTCGCCTACGTGGCGCCCGAAGAACGCGCCCTCATGCCGCAGAGCATGGACGAACACGCCATCAAGCAGGCAATGGGACTCTTGGAATAGAACTTTGTTGGTAGAGCTTAGAACTTAGAGATTTTTTGTTTCTAAGATCTAAGAGCGCAGCGATCTAAGTTCTACCAACTCGTAAAATTACTTCACCTTCACGACGAAAGCGGTAATGTTGTAGGCGGACAATTCGCGAGCCTTGTCTTCGGCGGCCTTCTTGTTACCCCAGCCACCGCCACGGAGCTTGTAGAACGGGGCGTCGAACACCACCTGGACCGCATAGCCGGTGCTTGCAGAAAGCTGGGCGCGGCGACGCTGGGCGGCATCGAAATCAGCCACCGATTCAAACTGGAGCATGTAGTAGCCGTCAGACTTGGAAGCCTTGGCAGCGGCCTTCGGCATAGCATCGTTCTTGGTGCTAGCGCTATCACGCAGGGAGGCGTTCAAAACAGGTTTGTATTCCTTGCCGCGGAAAAGGGAATCCAAATCGGTCGGTTCAGCGGCAAAGGCCAAAGCGCAAAAACTAATAACAGCTAAAATCTTTCGCATGTCCTAAATATAAAAAAAGGAACGGATTTTATCCGTTCCCTTTTCAAATCTGTCCGTCAGATTCCTAGTTGCTAGAAGCCTTCAGGTAATCCGTCACAGGCTTCGGCGAACGCTTGATGCCCCAGACAGATGTGCTTTCCTGCTTAGCTTCCTTACCGGCAGAACCGAGCTTCACGTAAGAATTGAGCTTGACGATGTAAGCACCGGTACCCACCATGCGGCCCTTGTCGGAACGCATGTTCCAGCCGATGAAGAAATTACGGTCGTTGCCAGCATCGGTGCAAAGTCCACCGTTGAAGTACTTTTCAGAGTTCTTGCTGTCATCGCAGTAGATCTTCTGGCTCTGGCCAGCCACGAAGCCACCGAGGTTCGTGTAGTACTGGACTTCGTAGTAGAAGAAGATGTCACCAGGTTCAATTTTCTTGCGTTCTTCTTCGTCGAGACCGTTGAACAGGGCGTACATGTCTGCCTTGATAAAGTGACCAGGCTTGCCACCTTCAGCAGCCATGACTTCGTTCTTGGTCATAGTCGTACGGTAGGCGTTCACAGTCACAGCCGGCACCTTGTCGCCAGACGGGCCGTTAGCCGTAGAAGCGAACTTGTTTTCAATCACGGCGATTTCAGCGTCACCCGTGACCGGCACCCACATAGACGGGAGTCTCTTCGTTTCCTTGTAGCTCGTCGGAGAGTTCCAGTAGTAGGCAGCATCGGCAACGGCACGGAGCGTGTCACCACCCAAGTTCGTCAGGTCAGTCGTATCGGACCAGAAGATGTTGGACAGGTCGCCACCCAAGCGGACATAGTCACCCACGTGCGGAGAAACGTCGCCGCGCAGGTACATGTACTTGATACGGCCTTCGCCCTTGGCAGAGCCCAAAGCAGGTTCGTTCTGAGCAGTCACCTTGGCAGAGGTATTGCCCAAAGCAGACACGAAGCGGTTGGATTCCGGCAGGTCGATTGCAGAATTCAAGTAGAAGTCCAGAGCGTCCTTCCTGTTAGAGGTCGTAACAAGCTTGACCGGTTCAGACATAATGATCACGAGGCTGTCGTAGTCTGTCAGGTCGTCACCATTCTTGATGGTTCGCACTTCAGCACGCAGCGGCACCGGAGCAATACGGTCGGTCAAAGCACCGGCAAAGCCCTGCTTCATGTTCTTACCCTTATCTTCGAAGACTGCGTAAGAATGAACCTTACCCACACCAGCCGTCTTGACGGCTTCGGAGAGCGTGAGGCCACCAATCGTAATCAAGTTGGTGCAGTAGCCGCCCTTACCGTTGTATTCAACCGGGTTAGAGCAATCGATATTGTCCGTAGACACTTCCATCAACTGGTTACAGGTAATGGCGGTATCCTTCGTAATGGTAGAATAGCCTTCCTTATACGGGTTATGGTTTTCAGCCGAAGCAGAATCCCACATCACGCAAAGCTTGGTCGGCAAGGAGTCCTTGTGGATCGGACGGTCATAGTAAATCGCAATGGAGTCGCCGATACCATCGAGGTATTCCTGAGACATGCTGAAGTACGGGTCCGGAATCTTGAGTTCCAGAGAGGGAGTCTTTCCCTTCACGTCGAACACGTCAGCCAAGACCGGATACGGAACCGGAGGATCGCGGAAGTAGATCGGGTTGTAAACGGCCTGCACAAAGTCGTTGTATTCGGCAACGATCGTTGCGGGGCTGTTGATAGAAGGATCCGTATCCCAACGATACTTGGTCAGCGCACGCACAGAAATCGTGGCATAGCCACCTTCAAAGGTGTAAACACTGTCGATGAACTGAATCTTCGGAGAGGTCTGAGACCCCATGTGGATCGCGAGGCCATCGCATTCAGTCAAGCAAGCACTATAGCTACCGTCTTCATTGGGCTTCAACACGGCGAGGTACAAGTCATACACAGAGCCGACCCAAAGTTCATCGTAAGCGCCGTCCGAATTCGGAGTCTGGCCCTTGACGGACTTGGCGCTTGCGCCTTCTTCCGGAATCTGTTCAATGAACGTGATCTGCGGCAGGTAGAAGCTGATCGACACAGTGTTTTCACGGCCAGTCACACCCACCTTGAAGGACTGGATGGAATTGGTCATGTTGTCCATGTCAATCGTCGCATAGAGAGTATCAACACCGGATTCACCGATAATGCGCTTCTGGCCAGAGGTAAGCCTTACGCGAGCCGTAGAGCCATCGGCCAAGGTAGAATCGTAGTAAAGTTCCAGCACCTTGTCGTAGGAGAGCGTGTATTCGACACCGGCAGCATCCTGCGGGAAGATTTCAACGCCCTTTGTATTGCCTTCGCCAGGAGCCACAGAAGACACATAGACCGGGATATATTCGCCAGCCATAGCGGTGGTCTGCAGGTTGTACTTGCCACCCGGAATATCGACACCGTTCGTATCCTTGGCGACACCGTTAGCATAAATCACGTCCACTTCGCCACTCATACGGAAGGTAGCCACCTTCTTGAACTTGCCGTCAATGTTCACGAACAACGTGTAACGGCCGCCACCCAGGCACATTTTATCCTTGTCCACCTTCGGGGCTGTGATAGAGGTCAGGTCGACACCGCACTTGTACACACCCGGAGTAGTGACATTTTCAAAGCCCGGCACCGGTTCAGAAGAAGGAAGGTTTCCGTTCACGAGGGTGTAAGAGATATTCAAGCCGGCATTCTTAATTTGATCACCGCAATAGGTTTCTTCCTTGTCGTCACCCGTC
>JAEEGJ010010311.1_pt1 | contig 24440 bp, 22 predicted proteins | sample 8958761 | NCBI WGS metagenome assembly JAEEGJ01 (sample SAMN16246546, study PRJNA631951) | gut metagenome | biome: gut microbiome; feature: rumen; material: RS-attached | host: Bos | place: Iran: Karaj | collected 2018-10 | reverse complement strand
CAAAAGTAAAGGAGCTGTGAAAAAATGAGATAATCATTTTTTCCAGCTCCCTTTTTATATTATTTTTTGTGAGGTATGCTGTTTCTGGCAAAAATAGAGTATAATGCCCCTTTCCCCAAAAACTACAAACTTTTTTGATTAGGCAGCTTCTTGGAGACGCATCTTTTTATTGTGATATTTATATAAGTTATGACCTATTGAAACCAAAAGAACCTCAAGTTTTACGGATTCTATTCCTTTTCGGACTATTCTTTTATACCAACGATCATTTTTTATGATTCCGAAAGTACCTTCCGCTTGAATGGATCTGTTCATTCTAAGGAGTGCTCCCTGGATGCTTTCAAGATTATTTATAACCTCCTGATGCATAGCGGTCAGTTCTTCGTTTATTCTTACGGTCTTGTTTTTATCTGTTTTCTTACACTTCGATGCATAGGGACAACCACTGCAGTCTTCACACTGATAGACTTCTTCTTGCCGGCCATACTGGTTTCCTTTTACATGCTGCCTGTATAGAAAGTTGAAGCTCTTCCCATTAGGACAACGCATTTTCCCATCATCACCGATCTCAAAATTAACAGCTCTGAATGGATCGTTGTGATATTTCTTATCGGTCGTCTCCTTTTTAAACATTGTGAACTTCATGTACTTTTCCATGCCTTTTTGCTCGCAAAAGATATAATTATTGAACGAGCCATATCCAGCATCAGCCACAGGATATTTTGGATAAAAGCCATATGTTTCATAATACTTATTCATCAACGGTATGAAGCAGTCCATGTCAGATCTGTATTGATTAACATCAACAACTGCTATGTATTCATCAGCTACACCAATCTGAACGTTGTATGCGGGAAGAAGCTGGTCGTTTCCCATGTAGTCTGTCTTTATTCTCATGAATGTAGCGGAAGGATCTGTCTTTGAATAGCTGTTCCTGTTTTCTCCGCAGATGCTGATTTTTGTGACATATTCATTGAGCTTTGTTGTGTACTCTACAAGCTTTTCGTACTGTCTCTGCTGGACGGTTTTCCTATGTCCTTTTCCTGAAACAAAAGTTGAAGTATCAAGCTTCCATATCTCAGAAAACCGTTCTGTTATCTGGCGCATATATTCAGGCATGTACTCTGTATTAGTCTCAATCTTGATTCCGCTCCACTGAAGATTGCTGTTGATTTCTTGCAGTAATTCAGTAATCTTTTCAAAAAGACGGTAACGGGATTTTTCCGTGGCCTTCTTCCATACCCAAGTATATTTGTTAGCATTAGCTTCAAACTTCGAACCATCAATATAAAGATGATTCAGGTCAACTTTATGCCTGCTGAATATTTCCTGATTAATATCATTGAAAATATCCTCTATTGAATCCTGTAACACATCGTTTATGAAATAGCTGAAGGTTCTGTAAGAAGGAGTTTCTCTGTCCATAAGATACATAAATCGAATGTTAACCCTACAGTTTTCTTGAAGTCCTCTTAGTGAAATATATCCTTCACTCATAAAACCGAATAGTACGGTTTTCAACATTTTGACTGGATTATATCTGATTCTGCCAAGCTTATGCTCTGGCACATTTTTCAGATACTTCTCAAGATTCATACCTCCCACAAGTTCGTCAAAAGTAAAAACCATATCACATATATCTAAACAATCTGAAATAAAAAATGGTAAAACTCCCTGATTTAGAGTATTATAAGAATTGGTTTGATTGATCATGGTAATATTTTACCATGAAAAAAGAGAAGTAATTGGCTGTTTTCAGCTATTACTTCTCTTTTTTTCATGGACTGATTATTTCACAGCCCCTCGAATACGTTATCTAATATAGACTTTTCAGCATGTAGGCGCTAAACAAAAACCTTTTTATCGTCTCATCCTTAGTCCTTCCCATGACAGAACTTAAATTTTTTTCCGCTCCCACATGGACACGGATCATTACGTCCAATCTTCTTTGGCCAGTTTGCTCTTTTCAAAACCATAAGTGGAATTTTTCCTTCATACATGAGAGATAGTTCTCTTAGCCTATACAGGTATTCTGAAACACCCAGCAAAGCCTGAAACATGTGCATCACTTCATTTTCAAATTCAAGAAGGTATTCCGTTTTCTTTATTGTTCTGTCTTTCGGATTAGGAATGTAAGTGATTCTTTGAGTTACTGCATCATATTCAACGTCATTGTGTCCTATCGCATTTCTCAGTTTTGCATTTACAACGACATCCAAGAAATCGGTATAAACTTCTGAGTCCAAGCAAAAATGATATCTAGAGGCTTTTGTAAGCTTTATATAATCCTCTAGAGAAGATACATTCTTTTCAAGAGAATTCATGGAATTTACATCAGCTCTGTATTTTATGTTATTTAGAGCGACCGGAATAACAAGTAGATTCCCAAGAGTCTCATATACATCTAAATAAAACTGCTTTACACTATCAAAGCTACTCGTTGTCGAACCTTCAACTTCAAAATCGAAAGCATCATCTTTGCAATACTGTATTGCAAGTGCCGGAATAAGACGTGGGTATATTTTTACGAAATCATCGTAGGCTTTATAAATTAAATCCTGTAGTTCATCAAGATGATATCCATCATGTGAATTTAAAAAGGCTAATAAGCTCTTCATCTGAGTGGAGTCCATTTTCATAATCCCTGCGCTAAAAGAAAGATTATCTAAAATATCTTTTTTTAGTGCAGAATAAAACCCGTGAACCTCAATCATATGAACAGCTCTTAATACTTCAGACTCATCTCTGCATTGAAAGAATTGTCCGGAGAATTCCTTTTGAATCTCCTGAACAAGGTACTCACTGTTGCTTTTGAATAGGTCAATTATTCTCCTATAGTTTTTCCATTTCTTTTCCGTTGCATTAAGCTGTGATACCGCTTTTACGAACCGCTCATATGAATCATCAGTCTTCATGCGATTCATATAGCGAATGAAAGGAGTAATGACGACTTCTTCCGGCTTTGTTGCTTTGCCTTGTTTCATGGTTGGAAATTCACCAGAGCATTCAACCATGTAGTCAGCTTCAACCTCCGGGATTTCATCCGCATTGTCAAAAGAAAGCTTCACCTCCGGATGCTCTTGTCCTATCTTAGCGCTGCCAGATAAGGAAGTACCACATTTACCGCAAGCCACAACGATAGGATGTTCTTCTTGCCATCCAATCTGTAATCGGACTCTTGTAATGCTGCCGCACACCTGACATTTTATGAAAGAGTTATAAACCATGCCCTATCCTCATTATTTTAATCAAGTTGAATCGTTTCAAAATATACTCCATCATTCATCAGTCTGAATGCTTGCTCCACGATTTCCATGATCTGATCTACGTCTGATGTATGATCCATATACACCTCACCATCACCGTTCCCCATCTGCCAAGGCCAGTTATATCACGGCAGATACCATTCGAATCAATCACATCTGAGAACTTCATATTCACAGAAATTCGGACTCTCTGTTCCCATAGCATCAAAAAATGGATTTCTACACTTCACCATAAAAAAGAAACCAATAATATCTTCCGATACTTTTTCATCAATATGTCTCTCCCTATCACCATATTTATAAAGCTTACCATTCTGAATTCCATTAATAAATTCATTTAGCAATTTTCCCCCTAACATTCCTCGAATTGCCTGCTAAAGGCAAACTCTAAAGGTCACATAATTATATTCCTTTTATCTCTTTGAATCTATAACTTGTAGCAAGGTTTGGACATCCTCATCCAAATTCAAAAAATGCATTTTTCGATGACAATTGGGGCATAACGCTACTGTATTATCAACAGAATCTGCGCCCCCATCTGCAAGCCAAACGACATGATGTGTTTCCAAATATGGTTTTCCATACTTATCCATAAATGGAGCTGGAGAACCACACAACTGACAATGGCCATTTGCCCTCCGTTTAGCATATTCACTAACATATCTATCTCTAACAAAAGTGTTTCTTACTGTCTGACTACGCATCACCACAGAAGCAGAATGATGTACAGCTCTTCTATAAACTTCTTCATCAGTACTATTCGAATCATATTCTTCCAAGGAAGCATCAGAATAGATAAAAATCATACAGTCCCCATTGGGGCGGTAACGGTATTTGTCATCTAGAAACTGCATCTTGATAGTACTTGGATAATTATATTTATTCTTTAATATACATGTTTTCAAAAAAATCCACTGAAAGAAAATTGTCCCACTCGTCCTGCGTTAATGTTTCAAAAGAATCCTCTATTCTTAACTCCATGTCAGTATTATCGCTCATTGTTCTCTCCAATCTTATTCTTTATTGTATCCTAATCCATCCAAACAAATTAAAGCCCACCATAAAATAGTGAGCTCTAAATATAATTCTTTTCTATGGCCGCCAATATCTACCATTTCCAACCATACCTCTCGGCAGACTAAAAATCTACATATTGGTGTACATACTCAAGTTCCATCTTATCAGCGTACAGCAGAAGCGTCCGCAGATATGTATTTTTCCATATCCCCTTAGCTTCATTGTCCGCCAAAAGTACATATTTTTTGCTTCGATTTTAGTCGACCAATTTCCTTCTAAGCAGCCCTCAAACCCGCATGGTTAAGCGGTTGTCACGTCCCACCACTACTTCACAAGGAAGTTCTGCTCTCGCCCTATAAAATAGGGCTCGCCAGAACAACCGCGCCTGTAACACTCAGCCTTCGCTAACGCTTGTCTTCGTTAACAGGACGACGGTTTCAGCGGTTCGATGTCTCCACTCTGACTTCGCACTTCGTGCTTGTCATTCGTGGACATCTATCGCATGGACAGCGTTATCCTTCTGACGTCGTCCCTTCGGTCCTAGTCAAAAGGACTACTGTCTCAACATGGCTTGTCCAGGGGAATTGATCTACGGCGACGGCTCTGGTCATAGCGTAGCCATTTTCCTGCAATATCTCAAGGTCTCTGGCAAGACTTGTAGGCTTGCATGAGACGTAGATCATATAAGGAACGCCGTAGCCGATGATCTTGGTAAGAGCCTTAGGATTGATACCGTCTCTAGGCGGATCAAGGATTATCAGGTCAGGCTTTTCCTCAATCTCATCAAGGACCTTGAGAACATCACCTGCGATGAACTCGCAATTATCAAGGCCATTTAGCCTTGCGTTATCCTTTGCTGCAGCAACTGCCTCTTCTACGATCTCGACACCGATCACTTTATTAGCGACAGGTGCAAGGAGCTGCGCAATGGTGCCGGTTCCGGAGTAGAGGTCATAGATAACACCGTCCTCTCCAATCTTCTTCTGGTCAAAAAGACTCTTGATATAGCCCCTTACTGTCTGATACAGAACCTCTGCGCTAAGGCTGTTGGTCTGGAAGAACGAGAAAGGATTGATCTTGAAGCGCAGTCCCAGAAGGTATTCAAAGAAATAGTCCTGTCCAAAGAGGATTTCAGTGCCTTCGTCGATAACAGCATCCGCAAGAGAATCATTCTTGGTATGAAGAATACCCACAATCCTTCCGTTAAGAGATAAGGACAAAAGTGCATTCTTAAAGCCTGTAAGGTCGTGCTCTTCCTGAGTTGTTGTAATCAGGTCAACCAGTATCTCACCTGTCTTAACTGCTCTACGCACAAGGAGGTGTCTAAGATATCCTTCCTGCTTCATCCTATGGTAAAAAGAGATCTCTTTCTCTTCATACAATGGCGCAAAATAATCAAGCGTAGCTGAAAGGATTGCCTGATAATCTGTATCCACGATACGACAACCGCTTACAGTTACTATGTCATAAAAGCTGCCCTTTTTGTGCATACCAAGAGCAAGGGGTCCACCCATGACTTCATCTCCAAAGGTAAACTCCATCTTATTTCTGTATGCATATTTAACGGGACTTGTCTTGATACCTTCCCATGTGAACTTGGTGGTCTGCCTGTCAATTGCAGGCTTAAGCAAACTCATAACCTGCTGCTCTTTGAGCCCAAGCTCTTTTACATAAGGCATTGTAAGATAACTACAGCCTCCGCATTTACCGAAATGAATGCAGGGGCTTTCATTAGAATCCGGTGCCTCCTCAAGGACTTCCACAAGCCTTCCTTCGGCTCTGTCCTTGCGCACCTTCTGAATCTGTACAGAAACCTTCTGATCGGGAAGGACGCCTTTTACGACAACCTTCCCTTCAGAAGTCTCAATTATTCCCTTGTTAGGGAATTCCACCCTCTTTACTATTCCTGTTATTACTTCTTTTTTCTTCACGCTGTCAACTTAACTTTCCCTGATAAAATCTTCGTCTTCAAAATCGTCTTCGAAGTCATCAAAATCATCATCATAATAATCATCTTCATACGCAGGTGTCATGTACTGGTATACGAGATACGCAATAATAGCAACTGCTGATATGCATCCAAGAATTGCCAAAACCCAAAGGATTATGTTGGAAGGCTTCTTGGCATTTTCTGCATCTCTCTTATCAAGAAGTTCATTTATTCTTGTCATTTGTATAAAGTCGTCAATCTTGTTCTTTACTTCCATAGATAACCCCTTTCTCTTTAAACGTAATTGGTAACTACAGTATATCACAATACTAGGTATCTTGTGCTTTGGGCAAAAGAACTATCTCTAAATTTTTTCTGAAAAAAATAATAATCTCAGCCTTGCATCTTAAAATCATACCACGAAAAAAATTATACCTTCTTAAGTTTAGCAAAAGCTGCATACATGATCTTCTGTCCCGCTTCATCGAACATCACGGTAACCTTGTAATCTCTTGGTCCTTCCTGAAGTTCTGTAACGGTTCCGATACCGTATTTAACATGGCTTACCTTATCACCTACACCGTAATCAGGCTTTGTTGCTGACTGCGGCATGCCCTTGGAAAGTCCCGCAAGGTTTCCTCTGGCATGAGTCTTGGCAACACCTGCAATGTATGGCTTTTCCGAGGGAACTGCCCTTGGAATCTTCTTTACAGGCTTTGGTGTAGCCTTAAGCTTGTAAGTATTAGCAAGCGAAGATCTTGACGAGCCGCCGCTCGCTCCGAGCTTGGGTTTTACGCCTTTCCCAAAAGTATCCTCAACGCTTTCATATTCATCGATCGTTTCGCCGTCATCAAAAAGAAATGCCGGCTGAGAGGATGAAGAACTTGACTGATCAAGTAAGTCCCTTGGAATCTCCGCCACAAACCTGCTAAGCCTGTTGTACTGCGTCTCTCCCCTTACCATTCTGCGCTTTGCGGCGGTAAGAGTAAGATGCTTTTTGGCTCTTGTAATGGCAACATAGGCAAGTCGCCTTTCTTCCTCAACACCCTCGGGATCTGAATCCTCGTTACCAAGTGTCATATATGATGGGAATACTCCCTCTTCCAATCCTGCAATGTAGACATGCTCAAACTCAAGGCCCTTGGCACTATGAATTGTCATGAGAAGTACTTTCTCGTTGTCCTCGCCAATCCTATCTATATCTGACACAAGCGCAACCTCTTCAAGGAAGCCCGAAAGAGTAGGCTGCTCAATCTCCTCATTTTCTTCATAGGCCGCTATCTTGGAGATAAGCTCATCCACGTTTCCTGCTCTGTCGTTACTCTCTTCTTCCGTGTCATCATCAAGGGTCTTGAGATATTCCATATATCCCGTGACATCAAGGACATCCTTAAGAAGCTCCTCAAGTGAATAACTCTTCATCTTGGTCCTAAATGCCCTGATCATGGTAACGAAATCAGTGAGCTTACTTGCACTTCTTGCAACAGCCATAATCTGGTCTGCTTCGCACATGGCGTCATAGAAACTTATCTGTCTCTCATCAGCATAGCTCTGGACATGCTCAATGGTAGTTGCTCCGATGCCTCTTCTTGGCACATTTATAATTCTTTTGACAGCGATATCATCAAGACCGTTGTCGATAGTCTTAAGGTAAGCCAAAAGGTCCTTTATCTCTCTTCTTGCATAGAAATTGGTTCCGCCTACGATATCATAAGGAATTCCGTTAAGAACAAACTTCTCTTCAAGAAGACGTGACTGTGCATTGGTTCTGTATAAAACAGCCGTCTCACTGTAACGAAGCTTACCATTACGCATAAGCTTACCTATATCATCAGCGATAAATGTCGCCTCATCGTAGGCAGTGTCAAACTGCTTAAGACGAACAATCTCTCCGTCCTTTTCATCAGTCCAAAGAGCCTTGTCTTTTCTTCCGTAGTTATTCCTGATAACAGCATTTGCAGCATCCAGAATCTGCTGTGTTGAGCGATAATTCTGCTCTAATTTGATCACTGTAGCCTCAGGATAAACCTTCTCAAAATCAAGGATATTCCTGATATTTGCGCCTCTGAACCTATAGATACTCTGGTCATCGTCACCAACAACACATAAATTTCTGTACTTATCCGCAAGAAGCCTTATAAGCTCAAACTGTGCATTGTTGGTATCCTGATACTCATCCACCATGATGAACCTGAATCTCTCCTGATAGTTATCAAGCACATCAGGATTGGATTTAAAGAGCTCAACAGTCTTAAAGATAAGATCGTCAAAATCCATGGCGTTGTTCTTTTTAAGCGCAAGCTGATACTCCGTATAAGCCTTTGAAATCTTAAGCTTAATAAAATCGTTCTGAGTATTAAGTGCATATTCTTCGGGAGTTACAAGATTGTCTTTACATCTAGAGATGCTTCCCATAATGCTGCGAAGCTTAAGCTGAGTGGTCTCAAGCTGATATTTTTTGCAAATATCCTTCATAAGACTCTTGGAATCGTCCGTGTCGTATATAGTGAAATTGTTGCTAAAGCCAAGTCTGTCCGCGTATCTTCTAAGTATCTTAACGCAGCTTGAGTGAAAGGTTGAAACCCAGATGCTCTCTGCGCCAAAGCCAACTATCTTGTCAACACGCTCTCTCATCTCACCTGCAGCCTTGTTGGTGAAAGTGATTGCCATAATATTCCATGGATTAACTCCGCATTCATCAATAAGATAGGCAATCCTGTGAGTTAAGACCCTTGTCTTTCCTGAACCTGCTCCCGCAAGTATCAGAACGGGGCCTTCCGTCTGAAGAACTGCCTTTTTTTGCTGCGAATTAAGTGTATCGTATATTCCCATTTATATTGTATTTCCTTTGTTATTTCTTCTTATCTTTGGCGGGCTTTTCCTTTTTCTTTTCCTTCTTGCCCTCTTCGTCCGTGATATTATCAAGAATCTTCTCTATAAGGAGTTTCTTGACATAAACGTCGTAGGATAAAAGAGTGATAAAAGAAAACATCTGCATCTTCTTTTTCTCTTCATCCGTTATATCTTCATCCTCAAAAGTTCCCAGCGCCTTCTCATATTTTTTCTTAAGATCGTCTATACAAGGCTCAAGTTCTTCCTTCTGAAGCGCATAGGCAACCTCATAGATCTTGCCAAGATTGAGCTCGTCGTCGCTGTGATGAAATCTGTTTTTGAGTGGTTCAAGCAAAGTCTGAATGTCATTTATCGACAATATATTCTTGAGGTAAAAGATAAAGATCAATAATATAAGGTGATCCTTGGAATACTTCTTCCTTACAGGAGGAGGTAAAAGATCGTTCTTGGCATAGTTATTGATCATTGTCTTGGTAAGAATCTTGTCTTCGCCCGGATGACGCGTAGCTTTTTTGAGCCTCTCATCCATAAATGTTGTGAGCTGATCCATGTACAGATCGATGTTAGGTATATCCTCAAGCTTTATCGCATCAATTCTTCCAAGGGACGCCATTATGCTGTTTATAAGATCTTCGTTGTCTATTGTCATCTGTCTTTCCTTTTTAGGTAAAAGAGCTTTATCAATATTTTACTTAGATTCTCTTGCCTTGGCTATAAGTTCTCTAGCGTTTGATAGTGAAGCCTGCGTTATCTCATCGCCGCCAAGAAGCCTTGCAAGCTCCTTCTCAGAGCTGTCCTTATCAAGTGCATATATATTGGTAACGGTCCTGCCGTCAGCAAGCCCTTTTTCGATCATATAGTGAGAATCAGCCATAGCGGCGATCTGGGCAAGATGGGTTATGCATATGATCTGGTGATCGCGTGAAAGCTCACCAAGTTTACCTGCCACCATCCAGGCTGTCTTGCCGCTGATACCCGCATCAATCTCATCAAAAATAAGCGTGCTGATGTCATCCTTATCCGCAACAACGCTCTTAAGAGCCAGCATTATCCTTGAAAGCTCACCGCCGCTTGCTATGTCATCAAGGGGTCTAAGACTCTCTCCGGGATTGGTAGATATCATGAATCTCACATCATCACTTCCGTTAAGTGAAAGCTCATCCTCATTGTAATCCACCTGTATCTCAAATCTCACATCCAAAAAGTTAAGATCGATGAGCGCTTCAATAAGCTTCTTCTCAAGCTCTTTTGCCTCAGCTTTCCTGATACGTGAAATCTCAAGACAAAGTTTCTTTACTTCCGCTCTGCACTCTCCATATTTCTTTAAAAGCTCATCCCTGTGCGCTTCAAGATCTGATAATGCTTCCAGCCTCTTACTCTTTTCCTCGAGATACTCAAGAACAGCATCTATTGTACCGCCGTACTTGTCCTTAAGATGATTGATGGTATTTAATCTGTCTTCTACTTCTCTGAATCTCTCATCGTCAAATTCAAGACCTGAGATATATGCGGAAAGACTGCGGTTAAAATCTGTCAAAAGATTCTCAACATCGGTAGCTTGCGAGAGAATATCCTCAAGTTCATTGTCGTAGGTAGAAACGCTTGAAAGCTCCCTTACTGCCCTGCTAACAAGATCTGCCGCACTGTCCTCAGACTCTCCTGAGCCTGTCATAGCTATAGCGGCATAAGCGGCTCCTGATATTTTCTGAGAATTGACCATCTTGCGGTAGCTACTCTCAAGCTCTTCATCCTCGCCGATAACAAGCTCCGCTTCAGAGATCTCTTTTATCTCATATTCCAAAAGCTCCTGCTCTCTAAGCCTTGAAGCCTCGTCTATATCGGTACTGTCAAGCTCTTCCCGAAGCTCCTTCATCTCCTGATACTTCTCTTTTAATCCTGCAAAAAGAGCTGTCGTCTTATCTCCACAATAGTCGTCAAGAATCTCCAGATGCTTCTTTTTCTTAAGGAGTTCCTGATTGTCATTCTGTCCGTGAATATTGATAAAGGCACCTGCAATCTCCTTGAGCTGCCTTGCAGTCACGGTCTCTCCGCATACCTTGGATACGCTTCTGCCCTGCATAATCTTTCTCTGGATAACTATTGTGTCATCCTCTACAGGGATATCCATTTCTTGCAAAATCTCTCTCTGAGCCTTGCTGTCTATTCCAAAGACAAGCTCCACAAGGGCGTATTCCTCGCCTGTTCTGATAAGGGAGGCATCCGCCTTTGCTCCAAGAGCAAGGTTTACGGAGCCTAGTACCACAGATTTACCTGCACCGGTCTCACCCGTAAGAATATTAAGCCCCTTCGAAAACTCTATTTCCTGCTCTTTTATAAGAGCTAAATTTTTAACGTGTAAACTATATAACATATTTCCCCACTGATCATCCCATCATGTCTTTTAATGTATCCATGACCTTCTGAGCTTCTTCACTTGTCTTGATGGCTATCATAATAGTGTCATCACCGGCGATACAGCCCACGATCTCTTTGAACTTAAGAGCATCAATTGCAGTAGCAAGCGCCATTGCCATACCTGAAACCGTCTTGATCACAAGCATGTTCTGAGCTACATCCATGCTGACAAAGCCTGCCTTAAGAACACTTACATACTTCTCCTGCATGGTTTCCGGGTCAGCACTTGAATAGACATATTTCTGCCTGCCATCCTCGGTTATCTGTTTGGAAAGCTTAAGCTTTCTGATATCCCTTGATACAGTTGCCTGGGTAATATCAAACCCTGCCTGCCTTAAATAAGTCACAAGCTGTTCCTGAGTCTCAACAACGTGCTGAGCAATTATCTCTATGATCTTGTCATGTCTTTTATTCTTCATTTTGCGATACTCCCAATCATCACATACTAAACTTTTTGCTAAGTACTTCCAGGAAGCTGACTCTGTTAAGTCTTAAAATCTTGGTCTTTTTCCCGGATTTATTAATCTCAATCCTGTCACCTACGTTCATATCTATAACACCGCTTCCGTCAAAAGCTGCAACCACCTTGTTGTCGCGCTTTCTGGAGCCATCCGTAAGCTCAATAGTAATGCTCTTATCGGCTGAAAGAACCATACTTCTTGAATTGAGAGTATGGGGACATATAGGTGTAAGCAGGATCATGTTGCCGGATGGCTCCACAATGGGACCTCCCGCGGACATATTGTAGCCCGTAGAACCCGTAGGAGTCGATATGATAATTCCGTCAGCGTGATAGCTGCACAGAAGAAGACCATCAACATAAATATTGTAATTTATTGCCTGAATGGCAGATGCCCTTGAAATAACAATATCGTTTAGCGCATAATCCTCTTTGCCGTTTATGCTGCCGTGAAGCATCATTCTGTCTTCAATCTCGTACTCACCTGAAATGAGTCTCGATAATGCTTCATCGATATTGCTCTTCTCAACTTCGGCAAGATATCCCATTGTACCAAGATTTACACCGATTATGGGAATATCAAGAAAAGCAAGACTCCTTGCAGCTTCCAGCATTGTTCCGTCTCCGCCAAGAACAATACAGCAATCGGAGTCTTCAGGAACAGAGCTCATAAACTCTCTTCCTATAACATCGGATGCAGGCTTTCCGGCGGACTCGGCAACAATACACTTCTTGCCGTGATCCTCAAGATATTTCTTGATATAGCCTGTTATCTCCAGATTCTTGTCTTTAGTTTTATTGGTGACTATACAAAACTGTTCCATGACTCCCCCGTGGTTATATCAGTCCAAATTGCCATGCGCCCTTGCTACGGTCTCTCCTATAAGCTTATTCATATCAGGTTCAAAAGAGTATCCGTTTCCGTTATCAACCGTTTCTCTTAGGAGCCTCTCTCCATCAGCTTCCGTTAGCTCCGAAACCGTTTCGTTATACTCAGGATCTTTTTCCAAGTGAACAAGATATTCTATGTTACCTTCAGGCCCCTTTATAGGAGAAAAATCCAGGTGAAGGACTTCAAATCCCGCGATATGTACATAGTCTATTATCCTATGAACAACCTCCTCATGAACCTTGGGATCTCTTACTACACCTTTTTTACCAACCTTGTCTTTACCAGCCTCAAATTGAGGTTTGATAAGACATACCATCTGTGCCTTATCCTTGAGAAGTCTCCTTGCAGGAAGAAGTATCTTGGTAAGGGAGATAAAAGAAACATCGCAGGATGCAAAATCAAGATCATCCTGTATATCATCTCTTACCATATATCTGAAATTGGTCTTCTCCATACAAACAACTCTGTCATCACTTCTAAGTTTCCAGTCAAGTTGTCCGTGTCCCACATCAACTGAATAGACCTTGGCAGCACCGTTCTGAAGCATGCAGTCCGTAAAGCCTCCCGTCGATGCACCTATATCCATGCAGACCTTACCCTCAAGAGAAAAGCCAAAGTTATTAACAGCCTTCTCCAGTTTAAGTCCGCCTCTGCTAACATAGGGAAGAGTATCACCTTTTACTTCAAGAGAAGTAATCTTGGCTTCCTCAAATGTAGTGCCCGGCTTATCCTCTCTCTGACCGTTTACGAAAACGTCTCCCGCCATTATGAGAGTCTTGGCCTTTTCTCTGGATGGCGCCAAGCCCCTGTTTACAAGTAGGACATCAAGTCTTTCTTTATCCTTTGCCATACAATTATCTGTGTATCTCCTGCATTATTCTATCAGCAATGGACTGTGCATCAATTCCAAGTTCCTTGCGAAGTCTGTCTACGCTTCCGTGAGTTACAAACTCATCCGGAATAGCAATGTTCAGAACGCCCACATCAAGTCTCTCTTCATCCACATAGTCGCGAACTTTCTCGCCGTATCCACCGCTTGCAACATTCTCTTCCATAGTAACCAAAAGCTTATGATCGGCAGCTGCAGCGTGAATGTAATCCGTATCTATGGGCTTTACAAATCTTGCATTTACAAGTGAGCACTTAAGTCCTTTACTATGAAGGATCTCTCTGACTTCCTCTCCTATTTTAACCATACAGCCTACAGCAAGGAGGCAGATATCTTTTTCCTCATAAATAGGCTCACACTTACCCATCTCGATGGGTGCGCGGAATTCCTTAAGTCCGTCGTAAGCATTACCTCTTGGATACCTTATGGCTGTTGGTCCGTCAAAGGTAACTGCGTATTTAAGCATGTCTGAAAGCTCCCACTTATTCTTGGGCGCCATTATATGCATATTGGGCATCGATGAAAGAAATGCCACATCAAATATTCCCTGATGCGTCTCTCCGTCGCTTCCTACAAGCCCTGCTCTGTCTATAGCAAAGACAACAGGCAGCTTCTGAAGACATACGTCCTCAAGTATCTGATCATAGGCCCTCTGAAGGAAGGATGAATAAACCGCAAAAACAGGTCTGTATCCGCCTGCGGCCATACCTGCAGCAAAAGAAACAGCGTGTTCCTCAGCAATTCCGGCATCAATAAATCTATCGGGATAAATATTCCTAAATCTCTTAAGTCCCGTTCCGTCAGCCATTGCAGCGGTGATAGCAACAACTTTCTCATCTCTTGCGCCAAGCTTGCACATAACGGTACTGAAAATGTCCTGATAATTGGAAGTAGTCCTTGGATTCCTTGGAAGTCCGTTCTCTACAATAAAAGGCTCTGTTCCGTGGAATCTGGCGGGATGTCTTTCCGCAGGTCCGTATCCCTTGCCTTTCTTGGTCATAACATGTATCATAACGGCCTTCTTGACTTTTCTGGCCTCTTTGATAGTCTTCTCAAGGCTTGCCACGTCGTGACCGTCTACAGGTCCAAGATAAGTGATTCCGAGGTTCTCAAAAACCATTCCGGGTACAAAGAGCTGCTTAAAAGAGTTCTTGGCTCTTCTAATGCTCTCTACAACCTTATGATTATTACCAACCTGAGCAAATACATCTTCCTTAAGAGTCAGATATCCTTGAGCGGTACGTACGTTGTTGAGGTACTTTCTCATACCACCTACACTCTCAGAAATGGACATCTCATTGTCATTTAATATGATGATGAAATTGGTATCCAGCTTGGATGCATTGTTGAGAGCTTCATAAGCAAGACCACCGGTAAGAGAGCCGTCACCTATAACGGAAACTACCGCGTAGTCATCACCGGCAAGATCTCTTGCCTTCACCATTCCAAGTCCCGCAGAAATAGAATTGGAGCTATGTCCTGTATCAAAGCAATCCGTATCACTCTCACATCTCTTTGGGAAACCGCTTAGCCCGCCAAATTGACGCAAGGTATCAAATTTATCTTTTCTGCCCGTTAAGATCTTGTGCGTATATGCCTGATGTCCAACATCCCAGATTATCTTGTCTTTGGGAAGATTAAGCGCAAGGTGAAGCGCCATGGTAAGCTCAACTGCACCCAGATTGGATGCAAGATGTCCACCTGTAACAGAGATCTTGTCTATAAGAAACTCCCTTATCTCCTGCGCAAGAATATTGTATTTGGACTGAGGTATTTTCTTAATATCACCTGTGTTATTTATCTGTTCTAGAAACATATCATTTCCTTCTGTATATCAAATATTGGAAAAGCTTATCCAAAAAAGAATCTTCAAATCCAAGTTCTTTCAGTATATCCGAAGCTTCATCGGAGAGCTCTTTAACCTTAGCGGTAGCTGCTTCCATACCATATAAGCTCACATAAGTTGTCTTCTGGTTCTTCTCATCAGAACCAATCGGTTTACCAAGTTCTTCAAGGTTACCTACAATATCAAGAATATCATCCTGAATCTGGAATGCAACTCCAACATTTCTTCCTGCTCTCTCAAGGCTCTTAACCTGAGAAGCATCAGCGCCTCCAAGGATTGCTCCCACCATAAGGCTGCTCTCTATAAGAGCACCTGTCTTGTTGTCATCAATATATCCAAGAAGTTTACCAAGCTCATCCTTGTCAGTAATCGATGTATTCTCCGCCATGATATCGGCGCATTGGCCACCTACCATGCCATAGATTCCGGCCTTTGAGGAAAGGACCTTTAAAGCCGCTATATATCTGTTTGTTGTTTCTCCGTCGTATTCAGGTAGCACTTCCCCGCTTGCCGCTCCATTAATAGCTGTTTCAAAAGCAAGATTAAGAAGTCCGTCTCCTGCAAGGGTAGCCATACCTGCGCCGTAAACCGCATGTGTAGTCTTCCTGCCTCGTCTGTACTCATCGTTGTCCATAGCTGGAAGATCGTCATGTACAAGAGAATAGGTATGTATCATCTCCATTGCTGTCATAAAGGGATGTATTACCGCATCCTTGGCATTATCCCCTGCAAAAAGCCTGTAAGCTTCATACATCATCATGGGCCTAAGTCTCTTGCCTCCGGCCATAAGACTGTAGTTCATAGCTTCAATTACAGTCGTGGCATAACCTTCTTCTGCGGGAAGCATAGACTTAAGAACATCCTCTATATAATCTACTTTTTGCTTTAGCTCTGTCTCAAAACTACTATCGCTCATCTTACTCAAAATCCTCCAGACTACCGTCCTCGGCAATCTTCTGTACTTTTTGTTCCACCTGTTCTATCATATCATGACAGCTCTTTAAAAGCTTCATTCCTTCCTGATACTCCTTAAAAGAATCTTCAAGAGAAATATCTTCGCTTTCCAGAGCTTCTATTTTTTCTTCTATTTTGGCAAATGCCTCTTCAACAGTTATATTCTGCTTCTCTTCTTTTTTTGCTGCCATATAGACTCCTTAACTTTCCCTATCAATCTTATCAGTGCCTGAAACAACCGTATTTATCACGCCGTCACTTACATATACCGAAAGCTCGTCGCCTTTTTTAACACCCTTGATACTGCGAATGTTCTGTCCCTTTTCATCTGCCACATAAGAGTAACCTCCAAGTAGTCTGTCCAAAGGTGATAGACCTTTAAGCCTCTCAGTGTCGATCAAAAATCTGTGGCGCGCATCTGCAAGCTTCTTCTTCATAAGATTGGCAAGCATATCCTCAAACTGATCCATCCTTAAAAGTCTGTCTTTTATCTTGCCCATTGGGCTTAATAATCTCAAGGACTCTGCATATCTTTGCTCAAGTAACTTAGAAGCATGGATCTTTCTGTCGATTCCTTTTTTCAAGGTAAAAGCATAATCCTCAAGGTCCTGGATGAATCTATCATACTCATATACTGCAATCTCGGCAGCCGCAGAAGGAGTAGGTGCTCTTCTGTCCGCTACATAATCTGCAATAGTAGTATCTGTTTCATGTCCAACTGCTGAAATGATGGGAACGGGACAATCAAATATGGCCTGCGCCACTATCTCTTCATTGAAAGCCCATAAATCTTCTATAGAACCTCCGCCACGTCCCACAATGATAACGTCAACCTCAGTACCGGACAAAGTCTGTATTCCTTGAACAATACTCTCGGCAGCCCGGTCACCTTGAACGATGGCAGGATAAAGAATAATCTGAATATGTGGATTTCTGCGGGTAGCAACATTGATGATATCCCGCACAGCCGCTCCCGTAGGTGCGGTAACTATACCAAGAGTCTTTATATAACGTGGAATCGGCTGTTTGTACGAATTGTCAAACATTCCTGACTCCGCCAGCTTTTTCTTTAACTCTTCAAACTTTTCAAAAAGAGCTCCTGCGCCGTCAAGTTCTATCTTTCTGGCGTAAAGCTGATATTTGCCGTCTCTCTCGTATACATCAACGGTCCCTGATGCCTTAACCTGCTGGCCTTCTTTCATATCAAAGCGAAGACCGCCTTTATCTCTGTCACCCCTGAACATGACACAAGAAATAGCACCACCCTTATCCTTTAACGTAAAATAAATGTGTCCGGAAGAGTGGTACTTGCAATTACTGACTTCTCCTTTTATAGTGATGGTCTTAAGGAGAAAATCCTGTGTAAACATATTCCTGATGTAGGCATTAACCTGTGTGACTGTATACTCACTCCGCAAATTTAGCTAACACTCCGTTTACAAAGGCAGGTGAGCCATCCTGTCCGAATTTCTTGGCAAGCTCAACAGCCTCATTGATGGCAACTCCTGTCGGAACTGTCTCGTCATACTGTATCTCATACACGGCAAGCCTGATAATTGTAAGATCAACCTTTGCCATGCGGGCAGTATCCCAACCCTTGGTCTTATCATTGATAGCACTGTCAATCTCTGAAAGCTTCTCTGCTATCTTCTCGTATTTATCTCTGATATAGTCAGCGTCTGCAGTGGAAAAATCATTATCCACCTCAGAGGTAAAAAGCTCCTCCTGCTCTGACATCTCTTCCATTGAATTGAATTCAACACGAAAGAGCAGCTTAAAAACCTGCTCTCTCAATAAGCTTCTGTTCATCATATTATCCCTACTTCTGTTTCTTTATGCCTTAGGCATTGTAATGCCTGCGATTCTGATATTAACATCTGTAACTTCAAGACCTGTCATATTCTCAACAGATGCCTTAACTCTTGTCTGAGCCTGCTGACAAGTGGCAGGAATGTTGTAACCGTATGCCATCATAAGTGAAAGGTCAACTTTTACTTCTGACTGTCCAACCAGCACTTTTGCTCCCTTAGCAAGATTTTTACGACTAACTTTTTCAAGTACATCGCTTGTATAATTACCGGCCATTGCAGAAACTCCGTCAACCTCAAGAGCTGCAAGTGCTGCAATCCTTGCTACTACGTCATCCGCGATCTTAACTGATCCAACCTCTGCAATTTCTTTTCCCATTGTATTCACCTCTACATAAATAAAAATCTTACTTCAGTATACCATAATTCTAAGCCCGATAATACCTCATAACTAATTATGAGACTACCTATTATCAGCCGTTAATCCACACAATTATGGTTCTGGAATCCTGAAATGTGGTGTAATCCACGATATGTGTTTCCTCCTTGAGGTAATCAAACACCTTCCTGTCATTGATCAGTTTCTCAAACAGGGAATCATACACTTCCTGAGTAGCACACTTTATGGTAACATAGTCGCTTCCATCCTTGTATCTTCTGTCAAAAAGATCCTTAACAAGATCCAGATTATCGTTCTTAAAATACTCATCTTCTCTGACATAATAGTTGTCAGCCATGCTGTTGCACTCGGGGACCCTGATAATATCTGATATCGTATGAGTCTTACTGATCTCTTCAGTGGTAACGCACAGATAATCATAATTAACAGGAGGCATCTTGGATGAATCGGCAAGTGAGCTGTTCTCACTTCTAAACGAAGAATCTCCCCAAGTAGTATCGATGTAATAATAAGCATCATTACATCTTACAATGTTCCATGCATGTTTGGCAGTTCTGCCTCCAATATTTGGCACGGTACCGGATACAAATATACACTGTATCCCAAGCTTATTAAGAAGATACTGTGTTGCCTTGGCATATCCGTTACATACGCTCTTACCGTTTATAAATACCGAGCATATATTCTGATTATCGGGAGCGCCTGAGACATACTCTGTATGATCAATGATGTAGTCATACACATATTTGATGGCAAAATACTCATCATCGGATGAGGGTGCATCAGCCAGACACTTATTAACATATTCACTGATCTGTTTCTGACGCTTCTCAACTTCTTCCATGTCACAGGTATATCTTCCTGTAAAAGTAATCTTATTAACAACGCCTTTAACAGAACGATCCTGAGTTGTGTATCCATCTACCCAGAAAATTTCAGGATGATCGATGAAAACATAGTCAAATACAAGCTTAACCGCATCATCGCTCACAGTGGATACAAGGATATCCTCCGCCTGATGCTGAACAATTGTAAGTATCTCAACATAAAGAGTTTTGCCGGCTTCAGTCAGCTTATCATAAGCAAAATTGCCTTCCTGCTCTTTTTTCATAGCCTCGATAGATTCCTCTGTAAGACCGATTGCCTCTCTGGCAGCCTTGTCTTCCTGAGCCTCTTCACCTGTGATCTGTTTGTAAAAAGACTCCATCTGGGAACCGAAGTCCTGATTAACCGTCTCTTTTTCCTCTACAACGGACAAGGGATCATCTTCTTCAGAAATGACATAGGTTGTTGCATCTTCACTACTATCCTCATACTCTGAATCCTTAATCCCAAGAGTCTCAAGGTATTCATCAAAGCTTGAATAAGCGCATCCTGCAAGTATTCCAAGCATAAGTCCCAAAACTGCTGCGACTATAAATCTCTTTCCTATATTCAATTTTCGCGTATGTTTCTTTTCGCCTCTGCAGATCTTCAATTCTTCTACCTCCCCATGTAGAATGATTTCTGTTTCAGGTTATATCTTAGTTTTTCTTAAACTCAGAGAGAACAAGTCCTTTATTTCTCTCCATTGTCATTCCGACACTCCACTCATTAATAAACAAAAGAAGTGGTCTGTCATGCATATCTTTAATCTTCTTCATATCTGATGTTCCAACAAGTGATGCCATATCAACATCCTCATTGTCTACCCATCTGATATATTCGTAAGGAAGATTTTCCAAAATAATATCTACATTGTACTCGCTTTGCAGTCTAAACTTCAATACATCAAACTGAAGTACACCTACAACGCCTACAATTATCTCTTCAAGTCCGGTGTTATACTCCTGGAAAATCTGGATAGCACCTTCCTGAGCAATCTGAGTAATACCCTTTACAAACTGCTTACGCTTCATGGTATCAACCTGGCGTACCCTTGCAAAATGCTCGGGAGCGAATGTAGGAATACCCTCGTACACCACCGTATCCTTGGGCATACATACTGTATCACCAATAGAAAAAATACCCGGATCGAATACACCCATGATATCCCCGGCATATGCCTCGGTAAGGATCTTACGCTCGTCAGCCATAAGCTGCTGAGGCTGAGAAAGTCTCATAACCTTGCCACTCTGAACGTGCTTAACTTCCTTATCTGCGTCATATCTTCCGGAACAGATTCTCATGAAAGCTACTCTGTCTCTGTGAGCCTTATTCATATTGGCCTGAATCTTGAATACAAAAGCTGTAAAGTCTCTCTCAAGAGGATCGATAAGTTCTCCTTCAGATGATGTTCTTCCAATAGGAGGTGTTGCCATCTTAAGGAAATGATGAAGGAACAGCTCCACGCCAAAGTTCTGGAGCGCTGATCCAAAGAATACAGGAGTAAGCTCACCCGAACGAACCTTCTCAAGATCGTACTCAGCTCCCGCTCCGTCAAGAAGCTCTATCTCGCCCTGAAGTTTCTCAAAAGCATCTGCTCCTATTTCACTGTCAATAGCAGCTTTATTATCGAGCTCAATAATTGTCTCTTTTCCTTCTTTGGTACCTTTCTGTGTCTCAGAGAAAGTAACGATATGTCCTTCTCTTCTGTCATAGATACCCTTAAAGTTCTTACCTGAACCGATTGGCCAGTTCATAGGACATGTGGCGATGCCAAGGTTATTCTCGATATCATCCAGAAGATCAAAGGTATCCATTGCATCTCTATCAAGCTTGTTGATAAAGGTAAAGATCGGAATATGGCTCATAGCGCAGACTTTGAAAAGCTTTCTGGTCTGAGCCTCAACACCTTTACTTGCATCGATTACCATGACAGCTGAATCCGCAGCCATAAGTGTTCTGTATGTATCCTCTGAGAAATCCTGGTGTCCCGGGGTATCCAAAATATTAATGCAGCAATCTTCATAGTTAAACTGAAGAACAGATGAAGTAACGGAGATACCACGCTGCTTCTCAATCTCCATCCAGTCTGAAACCGCATGTCTTGCAGTGGCTTTACCCTTAACACTTCCCGCCATGTTGATAGCTCCTCCATAGAGAAGGAACTTCTCGGTAAGAGTGGTCTTACCGGCATCGGGGTGAGAAATAATGGCAAAGGTACGTCTCTTGTTTATTTCATTTATAGTTTCTTTAGTATTACTCATTTTTATATTTCTTTTACCTCAACTAAGTATGAGGCCGGCATGAATTAACATCCCGGCCCCTTTAATTTTCTATTATTCGTTATAAGGTAGTTCCGATTAAGGAGGTTCTGCTCTCGCAATTACAGTGCGTCCTTGATTGAGAAACTGATTCTACCCATCTTGTCCTTGCCAAGGCAAACAACCTTAACTGTATCGCCAAGTGTGAGAACATCCTCTACACGGTCAATTCTCTCCTTAGAGATCTTGCTGATGTGTACCATTCCCTCTTTACCGGGAGCAAACTCAACAAATGCACCAAACTCCTTGATGCTTACAACCTTACCTGTGAAGATCTGACCTTTCTCAAAATCAGTAACGATAACGTTGACCATATCTACAGCCTTCTGGATCATCTCCTGATCCTCGCCGCAAACTGATACCTTACCATCATCTGTGATGTCGATCTTAACGCCTGTACGAGCGATGATCTCGTTGATAGTCTTACCTCTCTGACCAACAACATCACCAATCTTCTCAGGATCGATCTGAACTGATACGATCTTGGGAGCGTATTTGGATACTTCTGCACGAGGAGCAGCGATAGCCTTGCTCATGCACTCATCCATGATGAAGAATCTAGCCTCACGGCACTGCTCGATAGCTGTCTCAACGATAGGCTTAGTAAGACCGTGAATCTTAATATCCATCTGAATAGCTGTGATACCGTCCTTAGTACCTGTAACCTTAAAGTCCATATCTCCGAAGAAGTCCTCAAGACCCTGGATATCTGTAAGAACGATGAAATCATCATCTGTATCGCCTGTTACAAGACCGCAGCTGATACCTGCAACCATCTTCTTAATGGGAACACCTGCAGCCATAAGTGACATACAAGATGCACATGTTGAAGCCATAGATGTTGATCCGTTTGACTCAAATGTCTCTGATACGCAACGGATTGCATAAGGGAACTCCTCAACGCTGGGAAGTACAGGAAGGAGCGCTCTCTCAGCAAGTGCACCGTGACCGATCTCACGACGTCCTGGGCCTCTTGAAACCTTGGTCTCACCAACTGAGTATGCAGGGAAATTGTAGTGGTGTACATATCTCTTATCCTGAGCGAAGGCATCCATACCTTCAACCTTCTGTGCCTCTGAAAGAGGAGCAAGTGTTGTAACATCGCAGATCTGTGTCTGTCCACGTGTAAACATAGCACTTCCGTGTACTCTGGGAATAAGATCAACCTCAGCTGAAAGAGGTCTGATCTGCTTGATGTCACGTCCGTCAGGTCTCTTGTGATCTTTGAGGATCATCTTACGTACAGTCTTCTTCTCGTACTGGTAAATTGCCTCACCGAGAATTGCAAGCCACTCTTCGTTCTCTGCAAACTTCTCTGTAAGTCTGTCTGTAATCTCTGCGATATTGTTCTCTCTAGTCTGCTTGTCATCTGTGAAGACTGCCTTCTCCATCTCCTCGGGAGGAACGATCTCCTTGATTGCAGCAAAAAGCTCTTCAGGAACTGCACAGCTTGTATACTCGTGCTTGGGCTTACCAACCTCTGCTACGATGCCCTTGAAGAATTCAATAATCTGGAGGTTAACTTCATGAGCCTTGTAGATAGCTTCCTTCATCTTCTCCTCAGGGATCTCATTGGCACCGGCCTCGATCATGATAACCTTCTGTCCAACTGATGCAACAGTAAGCTTGAGGTCACCTGTGTTCCACTGCTCCTGTGTAGGGTTGATAACGAGCTCGCCATCAATCATACCAACCTGTGTCATAGCGCAAGGGCCATCAAAAGGGATATCTGAAATAGAAACAGATACTGAAGCACCAAGCATAGCTACAAGCTCAGGACGAGCCTGAGGATCAACAGCCATAACCATTGTCTCGATAGTTACATCGTTTCTGTAGTCCTTAGGGAAAAGAGGACGCATAGGTCTGTCGATAACGCGGCTTGTAAGGATTGCGTTCTCAGAGGGCTTACCCTCTCTCTTATTGTATCCGCCGGGGAATTTGCCCACTGCGTAAAATTTCTCACTATATTCAACACTGAGAGGGAAGAAATCAATTCCATCCCTGGGCTTAGCTGAAGCAGTTGCTGTACAAAGAACTGTTGTATCTCCGTACTGCATAAATGCACATCCGTTAGCCTGTTTTCCGACTTTGCCGATCTCTACCTTAAGAGTACGTCCGGCAAGTTCCATTGAGTAAGTCTTTACCATTTTTTCCATCCTTTCATCATATAAACTTTTCATATGATATACAGGCTTCAAGGTTATAGCAAAAAGCGTGCCGCTAAATAAGGTGAGCGCCTTGCTCTGCCGCATGTAATACACACACGTTCACGCACTTTGCTACAACTTTGAATCCGCATATCATATAGGAACGTTTTTCTAAGAAATGTGAATCATTACCCAGAAAAAAGTAAAGGCGGAAAAGACTGACTATTGTCAGCCTCATCCCGCCTTTTTAAACAGATTACTTTCTAAGACCAAGGTCTGCGATAAGCTTACGATAAGCTTCGATATCCTTATTCTTAAGGTATCCGAGAAGTCTACGTCTCTGACCTACGAGCTTAAGAAGACCTCTTCTTGAGTGGT
>JAEEGJ010010309.1_pt1 | contig 24442 bp, 13 predicted proteins | sample 8958761 | NCBI WGS metagenome assembly JAEEGJ01 (sample SAMN16246546, study PRJNA631951) | gut metagenome | biome: gut microbiome; feature: rumen; material: RS-attached | host: Bos | place: Iran: Karaj | collected 2018-10 | reverse complement strand
AAAATCAATTCGTGATTCTCTTGAAAATACCCTTCAGGGCTATCTTATGCAGTTAAATCCTTATGTTAATTCCGAGGTAATGAAATCCGGAAACTTTGACGTATGTGGAAGATGGCTGCAGGCAAATCCTCAGATTCGTGCAAAGGAATTTGACTATATCATGCTGGCCGATGCCCAGGGCTATTCTTATAACGATAACGGAACCCGTACAAATATTGCAGACCGAGATTACTTTCAGGCTGTAATGTTTAAGGGAGCAAAAACATATATTGATAATCCTGTAAAATCAAGAACAACAGGAAAAACTGTAATACATGTTACAAGACCGATTTATGGCAGAGACGGAAATGTTTTTGCTATGATTTCCGGAGTAATCAATATCGAAAATCTGATTAAACCTGTAAAGGAAATGGAAGTGCCGGAGGGTGTATGGCTTTATTTAATAGACCATAACGGGGATATAATTTATCATCCGGCAGCAACAGAAGATGGTAACTTTATTACCAATGCAGGAGAGGGACATGATGATCTTGCGGAACTTTCCCGCCGGATGGTAGATGGCGAATCCGGACACGCATATATCAATTCTTATACCGGAAGTAAATATGATTTGCTGGTTTATACTGGAATTTCCGGCACTCAGTGGGCAATGGGCTTCTTAGTTCCTGGTAATGTAGTAGATGCTTTGGGAAATAGAATTGCCAATGCAACCATTATGTTCGGCCTTGTCATGATGGTTATAATTCTTGTCCTTGGTGGAATAGTACTCAGTCTTTCTCTTAAGCCTCTTAAGATTGTGCAGAATGCAATTACAGGTATTGCAAGTGGAAATGCAGACCTTACACAGCGAATAGAAATAAAATCAAATAACGAAATCGGTCAGGTGGTAAACGGCTTTAATCAATTTACAGAAAAACTGCAGACAATTATATCTGATGTTAAGAATTCCAAAGATGAGCTTGGTGTTGCCGGAGAAGACATGTCTTCTACCGCACAGGATACGGCAAGTGCTATTACCCAGATTATTGCAAATATCGAAAGCTTCCGTTCTCAGCTTGATAACCAGAAGCAGAGTGTAGACCAGACTGCCGGCGCGGTAGATGAGATTTCTGCAAACATTAATTCTTTGAATCAGATGATTGAAAATCAGTCTGCCGGTGTTACTCAGGCTTCTTCTGCTGTAGAAGAGATGATTGGAAACATCAATTCTGTAAGCGGCTCAATGGAAAAAATGAACCGTTCGTTTACCGAGCTTCAGGCGCATTCTCAGGAAGGCTTTGGCAAGCTTGAAGATGTAAGTATGAAGGTTCATGCAATTGAAAGTCAGTCTGAAACACTTAAGGATGCCAACCTTGCAATTGCAAACATTGCTGAGCAGACAAACCTGCTTGCCATGAACGCGGCAATCGAAGCGGCTCATGCGGGTGAGGCCGGAAAGGGCTTTGCGGTTGTTGCCGATGAAATCCGTAAACTTTCGGAAACTTCTTCTCAACAGTCAACACAGATTTCTAATCAGCTTAATCATATTATGGAATCTATTCAGGAGGTTGTTGGTGCTTCAAATGATGCAAGTCACACCTTCTCAATGGTTTCACAGGAGCTTTCTGATACAGACCAGCTTGTTATGCAGATTCGCACGGCCATGGAAGAGCAGAACGAGGGGTCTAAGCAGATCCTCGAAGCACTGAAGATGATGAATGACAGTACTCAGGAGGTTCGTAACGCTTCTGACGAAATGCAGGAAGGAAACAAACTTATTCTTTCTGAGGTTCAGCAGCTTCAGGATGTTACTACTTCGATGAAGTCAAGCATGGACGAAATGGCAGTTGGTGCCCAGAAAATTAATGAAACCGGCTCTGTTCTTACAGAGGTTTCTGACAGGGTAAAGGATTCTATCCAGAAGATTGGAAACCAGATTGACGAGTTTAAGGTTTAAGGCTCCGGCGGCTTAAAAACCGCCGGTCAATATTAAATTTTGCATTGAAAAAAATGTGTGATATAATTTAAGAACTGAAGTAGAATTGCAAATGAGTATACAGGAAAGTTTTGAAAAGCATAGAATTCTCATAGTAAACAGTAATCAGGAAGACAGCAAAGAGCTTTCTCAAATTATCTCACCGCATTATCAAGTGATAACAGCTTCTCCAGAAGAGGCTGTTTCTGTTATCTCTGAAAATAACCACGATATTGCAACTGCAATTATTGAGATTCGTAAGGCAGTTCCAATACTTCAAAAGCTTAGAGGAGCTATTCCAACTTCAAAGTTCCCGGTTCTTATAAATACAGACATAGATAATTCGGAGCTTGAAAATCAGCTGCTCGATCTTGATGTAACAGACTTTATCAAAAAGCCATATGATAAGCGCCGTGTTCTCAATCGACTTAAAACTGCAATAAAGCTTTCTCAGGCAAATAAAGCAATTGATGAGCTTGAACGCGATGAGCTTACCGGGCTCCTTACCCGTAAGGCATTTCTGCTCAAGGTTGAGCAGTTTATCAGCCATAACCGGGAAAAGAACTTTTGTATAATTGCCTTTGATTTTGATAACTTTAAGTCTTCAAACAGCTTGTACGGTGTAGAAAAATGTAACGAGTTCTTGGCATACTCTGCCCGTGAAATGATGAAGGCTATGCCTGCCGGTATAAGCGGACGTTACGGCGGCGACCAGTATATTCTTTTCTATGAATATCAGGAACAGGTTGATATTAACCGCCTTAACCGTATTGTAAAATTAATTCTTGAAAATGCACCGATTCCTCATCAGATTGTAAAGATGGGAGTTTATTCTCCGGTAGACTGCGAGCTTCCTCTTGTAATCTGCTGCGACCGAGCCTTCCTTGCACTTAACGGAATTAAAGGAAAGTACGGAAAGAATCTTGCCTTCTTTGAAGAGACTCTTCAGAATCAGCTTTTAAACGAACAGAGAATTATAGAAACAATGGAACGTGCTCTTGAAGAAAAGCAGTTCCAGGTTTTTTATCAGCCTAAACACGAAACTGTTACCGGCTATATTGCTGGTGCCGAAGCACTTGTGCGCTGGAATCATCCTGAGTATGGTTTTATGGCACCGGGGCAGTTCATTCCACTTTTTGAAAGAAATGGTTTTATTACAAAACTTGATTGTTTTGTAATAGAGCAGGTTTGTAATGATCTTATGCGCTGGAAGCAGGACGGGCTTCCGCTCGTTCCAATTTCAATAAATGTTTCCCGCCGAGACTTTATGGAAAGCGGCTGTATTGACCGTCAGCTTCAGACAATCGAAAAATACGGAATTGATCACAGCCTTATTCACATGGAAGTAACGGAATCTCTTTATTCAGATAATACAGATCTGATTATTTCCAAGGTAAAAGAAATTCAGAATCTGGGCTTTATGATTGAGATGGATGACTTTGGTTCAGGTTATTCTTCTCTGGGTATGCTTTCAACCTTCCCGTTAAATGTCTTAAAACTCGATATCAGTTTTGTAAAGAACATTCGCGCAAATGAAATTGTAATTGAAAATATTATTAAGATGGCTCACAGAATGGGCCTGCTTGCAATTGCAGAAGGTGCAGAAACTGTAGAGCAGTATAAGATTTTGAAAACTCTTGGTTGTGATTATATTCAGGGCTTCTATTTTTCTAAGCCGCTTCCAATCAGAGACTTTGAATCTTATCTTAAAAAATCTTCAATTTTCTCTTGCGGCTCAATTCATCTTAGAAAAGCTTATGATGGTTCTGATCCTATAACAGAAGATATGCTGATTGCGGCAAATGAAGTTGCAGAAGGAATTCCTGGTGGCTTCTTCTCTTATCACGCAGATGGCGGACTTGAACTTATTTCCTTCAACAGTGAGCTTATCCATATGTACGGTTGTACAACAGCAGAAGAATTCCGTGAGTATGTCGGTAACTCTTTCTGCGGTATTGTTCACCCTGACGATTTTATGCGTGTGCAGCGAAGTATTGATAAGCAGATTGATGAGAATAACAATATTGATTACGTTGAATACCGCATCAAGGCAAAAGACGGAACTGTAAAATATGTAAAAGACTACGGCCGTTTTGTTAAAACTAAAAATTACGGCGATATCTTCTATGTATTCTTAAACGATATTACGCTTGAAGAAAGAGCAAAGGCAGAAGCTGAAGCAGAACTGGTGCGTAAAATTGAATTGCAGAGAACTGCAGATATTGCTTCTAATGCTAACCGTGCAAAGAATATTTTTATGTACAATGTGGCACAGAATATTCTTGGAGATATGAAAACAATTATCGGCCTTACCAATGATATTAAGAGTAAGTCTCACGATAATTTGATAATTCATTCTTCTCTACAAAAACTTGAAAAGTCTCAGGAACACATGCTTAACTTTATCAATAGTGTTTATGAACTCTCTCAGATGGAAATTGGTGATGTTCAGGTTAATGAGGCTCCTATCGATATAACACACGCCATGGAAAAAACTTATGAACTTATTGAGCAGGAAACAAAGGCAAAGAATATTACGGTAGAGTACTGGTCAGAAATTTCTAATCCGTATATCTATCAGGATATTATGCATACAACAAACTCTGTAATGCAGGTATTGTCGAATGCTGTGAAGTACACTCCTAGTGGTGGAAAAATTAAGTTTGGGCTTAAGCAGACTCCAAGCGATAATCCGGATGAATGTATCATTAGCTTTATCTGTGAAGATACTGGTATCGGAATTTCACCGGAGTTTGTACCTTATATCTGTAAGAGTTTTGCGCGCGAAGATAATGAAGTTAATTCTGAAATTCCGAGTGCAGGTTTAGGACTTAGTATTGCAAAAAATCTGCTTTATATAATGGGCGGAACAATTGATATTAAGAGTGAGCTTGGCGTTGGTACTACAGTAATTATATCACTGCCACATCGTTATGCCAGAAAAGAAGATGTTGAAAAAGCAACCTCCCTTTCTGGAAATGTATAATTATAGATTTTAGTATTATTGATTAAAGCCCGCGAGCCCAGGCATAAGTACTCAGATACGGGTCTGGGCGAACAGTACCTTCAGAAGAATACAACTCATCAATCTGGCCCTTCTCATTAATCTTACCAATTCGAATTACTTTATTCAGATGCTGATTAGAACCTTCAATTGAAACAATGCCTTCCGGCGCAATACAGCTTAAACCTTTTGCAGCAATTCTAACAGGCTCAACATCAAAGGTTCCGGCTCGTGAACAGGCTGCGGCCCAGAGGTTTACGGCAATGTATGCGGCTTCTTCAGGGTCTCCTACAGCTTTGTTTGTGCCGAAAGCCTTTTTGTATGCAGAAACAAATCTTGTATTTTTTGCAGAGGCAGTAGATTCAAAATAATTCCAGCAAACGTAGTGTCCCTTGAGTTTATCAATACCGATTGTTTTTATTTCACTGTCGGAAACAGAAAAACTCATAACAGGAATTTCTTCAGGTTCAATATCAGAATATTTGAGCTGAGAGAAGAACGACTGGTTAGAGCTTCCGTTCAGCGTGTTGATTATAACATCCGGCTTTAATTTCTGAATCTCTTTTACAACCTGGCTGAAATCTGATTCATGCATTGGAACATAAGTTTCTGCAACGCACTGACCGCCAAGGTATTTGAGCTGAGCCTTGATAATTGAGTTTGCAGTGCGAGGGAAAACATAGTCACTTCCAAGAAGATAGAAACGCTTTCCGAAATTTTTAAAACAGTAATCAATGGCAGGAACAACCTGCTGATTTGGAGCGGCTCCCATGTACATAATGTTAGGGCTTGCTTCAAAACCTTCGTACTGTACCGGGTACCACAAAAGACCGTAATCTTCTTCGACAACAGGTTTTACAGCCTTGCGCGAGTCAGAAGTCCAGCAGCCGAAAATTGTTGCAACCTTATCTTCTTCCAGAAGCTTACGTGCTTTTTCGGCAAACATACGCGGATTACTTTTTCCGTCTTCTTCTATTACTTTTATCTGGCAGCCTAAAACTCCGCCTGCGTCATTTAATTCCTGAATGGCAAGCAGCTCTGCATCACGAACGCCAATTTCACTTATAGACATTGTTCCTGTAAGCGAGTGGAGAAGGCCAACTTTTACAACCTTCTTGCTCTGCTTTTTGCAGGAAGTGAGAGTGAGTACGCTGAAAATTGCAGCAGTAACAAGTGCTGCCTGAACTACATATTTCTTCATATCTCTCCTGTAAATCCTATAAAACGTTGTAAGTTTTCATCTTGCCTTTGCCTTTAACCTGACATTCAATCGGGTCGCTGAACTTAAGACCTTTCTGTCCTGCAAGATTCTCTTTAAGATCTTCTGTAATTCTTATTCCACCCGGGTCAGCTGCAGTTTCCATTCGGCTTGCTACGTTTACTGTATTGCCCCAGACATCATAAATAAATTTATGAGTTCCAATTACACCAGCAGTTACAGGACCGCAGTTAAGACCAATACGAATCTCAAATTTAATGTCTGCAGTTTTGTTGTAGTCTGCAAGATCCTTGAGCATGCCCTTTGCAAAATCTACCATGATGCGTGCGTGGTTTTCGTTTGCTTCCGGAACACCACAGGCAGCCATGTAGGCATCTCCAATAGTTTTGATTTTTTCTACGCCCATTCCCTTTGCGCGTTCATCAAAACGGCTGAAAAGAGCGTTGAGTGCTTTTACAATTTCATTAGCGTTGTGACCGCTAGAAACCTTTGTAAAGCCAACGATGTCAGAGAAGAGTAAAGTAACGTTTTCAAAGTCTTCTCCGAATGCCTTGTCGCCCGATATTTCCTTAAGCTTGTCTGCAATCTTGTCTGGAAGAATTGAACGCAAAAGTCTGTCTGATTTGTCTTTCTCAATTTCAAGGTCGGCAGTACGTGCCTGAACCAGAGCTTCAAGACGGATGTTTTCAAGTTTGATGCGGTGTTCGCGAATCAGGAAGAAGGCGATTGAAGCACCTACAAGAAGTGAAATTGTTACAATCCAGAAATCCGGGCGCTGCCACAGATATGGCTTCTGGTAGAAGAACATCATCTCATCATTATTAGACTGAAGACCGTTTCCGTTTATTGCATAAACAATGAACGAATGTTTTCCCGGCGAAAGGTTAGTGTAAGAAACTACGCGGTCTGAAACAGGAATTGTGTAATCTGAATCAAAGCCTGTGAGCATGTGAGAGAAGCTCAGCCGTTCAGGAGCATCAAAACTGATGCCGGTATATTTAATATCAATACGTTTTGTGCCAGGCTTAAGCACAATCATTTCTCCAGAGTTCTTATGAACAACAGAGTCAATTGTAATTGTTTCAATCTGAACAAGTGGAAGAATGTCGCTCTTGTGAACTTTCTTAGGGTCGTAAACAGCAATGCCGTCTACAAGCGGAATCCACAGACGGCCCTGTGAATCTATGATTGCGCGGGCTGTTGAAGTTGCACCGTCGGAATCAAGGCCGTCGTTTCTGTTGTAGTATTTTGTTGTAAGAGTCTGACGTTCACCGTTGAAGAGCTCTTCAATTTCTGCCATTGAAAGGGAAGCAAGGCCGTGGTTATTTGTAATCCATGCGTTGTTTGCTTCATCAAACATAATTTGGAAAACAGAATTTGTTCCTATTCCGTTTTCAGAGTTTATAGTGTTACAGTGAAGTCTTTGTGTCCTGGTTGAATCGTAATCTTTAATGCGGGTAATTCCACTTCCGGTACAGATCCAGAAGTTTCCGTTTGCATCCTGATTGATTTTGAAAATTACGTTGCCGGCAATTCCATCTGCAGAAGTGATGTGCGAGAAAATCTTTTCATCCTTCATAAGGAAGATACCGCCACCATCAGTTCCAAGCCAGATAACTCCATGACTGTCTTTGTAAATAGCCATAATGTATTCTGTATCGAGGTCGCCGGTATTTTGCTTGAAAGAAGTAATAGTTCCGTCTTTATGGATAATACTTAAACCGGTTGTTGTACCAACATAATATTCGTCTGGAGCAGATTCAATTGCAACGCGAACCTTATTTCCTGCAAGTCCGTGGTCTGAATCCCAGCTCTTAATAGTTTTTCCATCATAAATAAGCTGACCTGGTTTTGAGTAACAGCTTACAAGAAGTCTTCCGTCTGAAGTTGCTTCTACATGGCGGATTCGTAAATCTTTTGTGAAGCGGGTAAGCTCGTTTTCTACGCGAGTGTCGTTTTCGTAACAGAGAACTCCGTTATCGGTAGCGGCCCAGATTTTTCCGTCTTTAGCTTCGGCAAGGCTGTTTACAGTAAGACCAAGGCGGTGCATTGTAAACTTGCCGTGAGTCATCTTACCAATACCGTTTCTGTCTGTTGCAAACCAGATATGATTTTCGCGGTCCTGAATAATTCGGTTGATGTTTGAACCAACCAGTTCAGAAGCGCCCTTGTATTCTTCAAAAGTATTATTTGCGTAAACTACAAGACCATGCTCAGTTCCAAACCAGATAACGTCATCATCATCTTCAAGAATTGTGCAGGTTGGTGTTTTATCAAGAAGAGTTCCGGTTTGAAGGAGAGTAACCTTGTTGTTGCGCATAGTGGCAATTCCGCGGTCTCCAAGACCAATCCAGAACTGACCTTTGTGATCCTGGAAAATTGCAGTGGCAAAGTAGGTTGAGAATTTTTCAAAGGAATCCAGAGGTTTAAAAACTCCGTCTACGCAGAGAAAAAGTCCGTTTTCGTTTGAGGTTGTAAGCCAGATACGTCCGCTGGCATCGCAGTAAAGGTTTGAAGCAATTACACCGTTAGCAGTGGTTCCTGCTCCAAACTGAGGGTTAATAAGTTTTCCGTCGGGAGTAAGGTAGATTACACCGGCAGCAGTTCCAACCCAGATGTTGCCTTTAGTGTCTTCACAGAGTGCACGTACAGAATTGTTCGGCAATCCGTTTTCCATCGTGTAAATTTTATTACCGTCTTCAGAAATCTTGTGAAGCCCTTCATCGTTTGAACCAACCCAGATGTTTCCACGCGAATCCTGAATGATTGTTCTTGCGGAAGCAAATCCGTATTCTTTGTCGGAAATGCGGTTTATTGTTTTGAACTCAACTCCATCGAATTTAACAAGACCTTCGTATGTTCCAATTTGTATATAACCGTCTTTAGTTTGATAAATGTCGTTTGCAGTTGTTCCGGAAAGGCCTCCAAACTCACTCCAGGACTGATAAACATAATTATCAAAGAAACTGTTTTGAGGAAAACACAGGAAGGATAGTGTTAATCCTAATATGGAAAAGATAAACTTTTTCATAAGAATATTATCTGCCCAAAACATTATAAATGCAAATTTTTTTGAAAAAACCATTAAATAGGTATATAATATAGTAATATGTCAGAAGAGATTTTATCATTAATAAAAAGTGGTGCACAGGAAAAAACTACAGCACAAAAAGTTGAAAAAAAAGCCACATGGCTCATTTTTACAATCGGTAATGCAGCAGATGGAAACAATCAGTATGCAATACCAGCTGAAAAAGTTAAGGAAATCCTACGTGACGCAACAGTCTTTCCGCTTCCTTTTGTTCCCCCTTATGTTAATGGTGTGTTAAACCGCTACGGCGATCCTTATGTAGTAATAGATTCTGCCGTGCTTGAAGGAAAAGAAGCACAGAAGTCGTTTCTTTTTATTGTAATGAATGATGAAAGTCATACCTGCCTGCGTATTACAGATGTAAAAGACTTTTTTACAGCAACCGAAAAGGATGTAGTACATTTTTCAGAAGCAGAACTTTCAGATTATTATGATGGAACACTCAACATAAATGGACAGGAAGTTTTTGTTCTAAATGTTCAGGCAATCATAGAAAAAGTAGGAAAAGAAATTGCGGCAGCCTGAGAAGTTCATTAGCATAGCCTACCAGCAGATAGATTTTTTAATTCCTAACGACTCAGTAATTTCCTCAGTAGGGGTAAAAGACCTTGATATGGCTCAGTTTCAGGGCGGAGCTACTGGTATCTATGATTTTGATGAAATTGCCTCAGCCTTTATGCAGTCTCCACGCGAATCAGAAATTAAAACAATGATAGTTTTAAAAGCTAGTGATGGCTCTGATAACCGCATTTCAATTGTTACAACTCAGGAATGCAAGGTATGCACAATACCGCTTTCAAACCTTTCCCTCTTTTCAGATTTTTATGAAGAGCAGTTTAAGCACTTAGGAATTTTTGCCTGCTGCTTTGAAGAAAACAGAATCAAATTATTAATAGATGTGAATAAAATACTAAGCTGTTTGAATGACAGTGTTCTGGAGGAATTATGATACACGTTCTTGTTGCTGCTTCTTCAGCTGTCATACGCTCAGTGTTAAAAGATATAATTCTCAAAACAAAAAAACTTCAGTGGGCAGGTGAAGCTGCCTCTTATGCAGAATTGAAGGCAGAAATAATTCACCTGAACCCGGATGCAGTTATTTCAGACAAAAGCCTTTTTGACGCAGTACGCAGCAGTACTCTGTCAGACTTCTGTTATACAACTGTAATCCCTACAATCATATATCATCAGCCTGGAGACAAGCCTTATTATTCTGCAAAGAATATTAAGTTTCTGGAAATGCCGGGCTTTATCAGCTTTTCTTCAAACAAGGTAGAAGAGTATTCGGTTGAGCTTGAGCAGTACATTATGGACTTAAAGTGCAACGTGCTTTTCGAAAATCATCCTGCTTCAGTAGTTTCATCTTTGTCTGATAATGGAGCCTCTGCACCTGTAGTTATGCAGGCTCTTCCAAAAGTATTTAAGGAAAGAAGATTTAAGGCCGTGCTCGTTGGTGTTTCAACCGGCGGTCCTGGAGCTCTTCTGGAATTTCTTAAGGGAATTGGAAAAGACTTCCCGATTCCAATTATTATCACCCAGCATATTGATTCATTTTTTGATAAAAACCTTATCACCTGGCTTGCTTCAGAAGCAGCGCTGCCAATTCACCTGGCAGAAAATAATATGAGACCTCTTCCAGGTCATATTTATTTTGCTCCTTCAGATGTGCATGTTACATTTGTGCCGGTTACAGATGATGATTACCGCATTGTGCTAAATCATGATGCGCCAATTAATTTCCTGCGGCCTTCAGTTGATAAGATGTTTGAAAGTGCTGCCCGTGTTTTTGGAGAAAACTGCATTGCAGTAGTTCTTACAGGAATGGGAGCAGACGGTGCAAAGGAGTGTGTACATCTTAAGCAGTTAGGAGCGTACACAATTACACAGGATAAGGCTTCGTCTGTAATTTATGGAATGCCGAAAGCCGCTTATGAAATGGGCGGTTCCTGCGAGGTATTACCGCTGAAACAGATTCCGGAAAGGCTATGGAGCCTGGCCGGCAGAGAAAGGGCTTAGCGGGAGAGAAGAGAGAGTAAATGAACGAGTTAGTAGAACTTATAAATTCCAAAATCCTCGCATATTCTGGCATCTACGTTGCTAAATCTCAGGTGCAGAGTCTTGTTGCACATCTGGAAAAGAAGGCAGCTTTGTGCGGTGAAAGTCCAATGGAATACTGCAGAAACCTTATGCCTCATACTCCGGATTTTGATGAAGTTATAAATCTTGTTACCGTAAATGAGACATATTTCTTCCGTGAGGAAAAGCAGTTTGATTATCTGAAAAAAGAAGTGTTCCCAAAATACATGGGAAAGAATCTTACAATCTGGACCTGCTGCTGTTCAACCGGAGAAGAGCCGATTTCGCTTTTGGCACTGGCTCTTTCAATGAATGTAAACCTTACAATTTATGCTTCAGATATTGATGATTCAGCCATTGCAATTTTGAAGAAAGGTCATTATTCTTCATTCTCGCTGCGTGCAGATGGAAAAAAGTATCATCACCTTTTAGAGCCATATTCAATCAAAACGGAAAATGAAATTACCTTCCGCCGCGATTTTATAAACCGCATTCATACCTTTAAGTACAATCTGGTAGAAGACGGACTCGATAAGCTTCCGTTCTTTGAGAATGTAGATATTCTTTTTATGCGCAACGTTTTCATCTATTTTGATAAACCGACAAGAAACTCTGTAACTAAAAAGGTAACCGAGCGCCTTAGAAGCGACGGACTTTTGTTCTTCTCAATGAACGAAATTGGTTCAATGGACGATTCAGTAATTCCAAAGGATTTGTTTAAGACAAACTGGGAAACCGTTTATTTCTTTGTGAAAACAAATTCTGCACAGGCCTGCATTCAGATTGCGGCCGAAGCAAACCGACGCTTAAAGGAAAAAGAGCACGAGCGCAAAAAAGAAAAACTGCGTAAGGAAGTGCAGAAGGTAAAGATTCAGAAATTTGCAGATTACAACGACAGCCTGCGTGAAGCAAAGGCCGCTCTTGATGCAACAGTAAAGGCAAATTCTTTTGATGCTAAAAAGATTTATGAAGATATCTGTATGGAAATAAACCGCGGCGATTTTGAACGGGCGCGGGAAATTGTAAAGGCAATCAACGGTACCGACACTAAAAAGTATTCTTATTTTATGCAGGGCTATGTTGAATACCATGCAGATAACAGAGCACAGGCAGAAACTTTGTTTGCCTCTGCAGAAAGCATTTCGCCGGATTTCTGGCCAGCTTTCTTTTATCACGGAATTGTATTACGCGACCTTGGGCGAACTCAAAACGCTCTTGGCTGCTTTTCAAAATGTAAGGCACTTATTTCTGATTTTGGAAATGAGCTTCCTTATGATTTTGCACTGGACTCTTTTAGTCCGTCATATATTTCTTCGCTTTGCGAAACTTTTTCTATGGGAGGAGGGCAGTAAATGAATCTTGATAAAAACCTGTTTAAGACAGACTATATTTCCGAAGCCCGCGAAATTCTGGACTCTCTTGATGACATTGCAATTGTTGCAAGTAAGGAAAAACGTAACGCCGATTACTTAAAAGAGATTCTCCGCCTTCTGCATACCTTAAAGGGTTCTTCCCGCATGATGGAATATGTGCAGATTGAAAAAGTTGTAAATCATCTGGAAACAGTTTTCAAAAATATTCAGAGCAATAAAACTGAAATCTCAAATAAAATCATTCAGCTTTTGATGGGCGTGAACAACGTGCTTCATAAGGTAATTGATGATATTGAAGACGGCGCCGACGGTACCTTTGATCAGTACGAAGAAGTTTTGCAGAACATTGACCTTTCTATGGAAAGCGATGATTATAACACAGACTTCTCTGTAAAACAGGGCGCGGTTAATAGTGAGAACGGTGCAGCGGAGGAGAACTCGGAGGATTCTGCGGGTAGCCAGATAAGTGAAGAGAACGCAGAGTTCTTCCACGACTCTCAGACCATTAAAGTCCAGATTACTCAGATAGATTCTATTTTGCAGTCGCTCGATAAACTCATTATGCGCCAGATAAAACTCAAAAATGAAATTGAAGTTTTAAAAGGCAAGAGCGATGCTTCAGAGTTCCAGGCCTTCCAGGAGCTTTCAGAAAATATTTCTGTTCTCGAAAATCAGAGTGTAGATATTCAGAAAAATATTATTTCGCTTCGAATGCTTCCGTTCGATATGATTTTGCGTCCAATCAAACGCTCTATTGTTGCAGAATCTTTGAAGGCTGGAAAGAACATTGAATTTGATATTCCACAGTCAGAAATTACAATTGATAAATTCATTCTTGAAAAACTTCCTGCAGTTTTAATTCACCTTGTTCGAAACTCAATCGACCACGGAATTGAAAGTCCGGAAGAAAGAAAGGCACTCGGTAAACCTGAGACCGGAACAATTTCTATTTCGGTAAGCCAGGTTTCAAACAGAATCTTCGTAAATGTAAAAGATGACGGACACGGAATCGATTATGAAAAAATCCGTACAAAGGCACTCCGCCTGTTCCCTGAACGCGAGTCTGAAATTCTTGCGGCCGACTCAACCGACCTCCTTCAGTTCATCTTCGCCTCAGGATTTTCCACAAAAGACGAGCAGACCGAGCTCTCCGGCCGCGGCATCGGTCTGGACGTTGTACGCACCGAGATGGATAAGCTCAAGGGAAAAATTACTGTATACAGCGAACTGAATAAGGGAACAAATTTCGAGCTCTCGCTCCCGGCTTCTCTTGCAACTCAGGACGGACTTTTCGTTTCTGTTTCCGACAGCTCATACTTAATCCTCTCCCATTACATCAGAGAAATTCTTACAGTAAATAAATCAGACTTCCTCGAACTTCAGCACGGACCTGTAATCAATGTTCATAACGAGCTTGTTCCGATTTTTGACTTTGACATCATCAATGCAAATTCAGCAAAGAGAACAAATACAAAAACAGAAGTTTCAGTAGTAATTCTTGAATACCTGAACCGCAAGATTGGTGTAATGGTAGATAAGATTCTGCATTACGGAACCGTTGTAATTAAGCCGGTTCCTCCACTGTTGAAAGACTTCAATGCACTTCAGGGCGTTGTATTCGATGAAAACTACAGAATCATTCCTGTACTCAATATTCCGGATACAATGCGCCGCTTTAGGGTTGTAAACGTTTACGACGTTAAGAATCTTGAAGTTCACAAAATGCCAAAAATCCATTCCGTTCTCGTAGTAGACGATTCTCATACAACACGACACATTGAGCAGATTATTCTTGAAGCAGAAAATTATAATGTTTCAACCGCTGTGGACGGAATTGATGCTCTTGAAAAAATGAAGCAGCACAGATTTGACCTTGTAGTTACTGATGTTAAGATGCCTCGAATGGACGGCTTTGTTCTGCTTCATAATATGCGCCACAAAGAGGAACTTAAAAATATTCCTGTTATTATGGTTTCTTCTGTGTTTGAAAGTGATACCCTTGATAAGGCAAAAAATCTTGGGGCACAGGGCTATATTGTTAAGTCAGACTTTGAACGCGAAAACCTTACCGCCAAGGTAAAGGAGCTGCTGCATGACTAAAAAAATTTTTGTTGCAGAATCTTCAAAGATACTCGCCAAAATGATCTGTGCGGAACTTGAAAAGCAGGGCTGGACTACAGAGACTTTTAAAGATGGTTATTCAGTTCTCAAAAAGATTGTTACAGAGTCTCCGGATCTTATAATTGCAGATAAAGATCTTCCTTTGATCAGCGGAACTGAGTTATGCCGCATTCTGAAAAGCGGTTCAACAAAAGATTCAATTCCCTTCATTCTGCTTTCGGTAGATGATACAGTTTATGATTTCTGGAACAGCGCAATCGAAGCAAACCGTGTTGTGTTAATCAAAAATGATAATATTGATTATCTGATTGATAATGTAAAAGAGCTTCTGGATTTTAATTTTATAGAAGCAAATGATTTTTACAGCAAAGATGAAAAAGAGGAATCTTCTGAGAAAGAAACTTCATCTGTAGCGCTAAGTAAAATATCAGATGAAGAAGTGCTTGCTTCGTGGATTGTAAATGCAATGAGCAAGAGTGAGTTCTTTTACAATATGTCAAAGAGTGTAATTGAACTTTATTCAAATGTAAGTGATATAAACTTCCTCGTAGAACAGATTTTCAGAATGCTCTATGGAGTTTGTGCTTATGATGTTGCAGCCCTTGTGCTGGACAGTCAGCCGACAAAAGTTTTTGTAACAGGTGCAGAATTTTTTGAAGTAAAAGATGCAGAAGAATTCTGGAATATCTGTAAGGTTGATTACGAACAGCAGGCAAAGAAAAATCATACAATCACCTACGAAGAAAACCGCTACGAAAATATTATTCTTGAACGACCGGAGCATGCAAAGCTTGAATCTTACCGTGCTTACACAATCAGCACCAGAAAAGATTTTATTGGAACACTGCATCTGGCATCAACAAAGAAAAAGACTTTTACTTACAAGGTTCAGTCATCAATTGAATTTGTAACTCCGGCTCTTGCAAGTATTTTGCAGGAATCTGTTCAGCGTGCCGAGATTGCAGAAAACGAAGTAAAGCTTCGTAACGCTTTCTCAAAGTTTGTTCCTGAGCAGGTTATCAACGACTTTATTAATACCGGTGAAGATGACAAAGAACTTACAAACAATAATGAGAAACGCAACGTTGTAATTCTCATGTGTGACATCCGAAACTTTACTTCCATCAGTGAAATCAACAAACCGGAAGACGTCGTAAACTTTTTGAATACATACTTTACCTTTATGGTAAACATTGTCAAAAAATACGGCGGTACTGTAGATAAGTTTGTTGGTGATGCAATCATGGTTTTGTTTGGTGCGCCAATCAGTTACAACGATAATGCAAAACGTGCAGTACAGGCCGCAATTGAAATGTATGCCCAGCTTGATTCAATTCCATACGGACAGCTTAAGTTCCCGGAAGGAATTAAGTTTGATATTGGAATTGGTATTCACTACGGCGACGTAATTGTTGGCCAGATTGGTAGTGCAGATAAAACAAACTACACCGTAATTGGAGATGCAGTAAACCTTGCTTCACGTCTGGAAGGTCTTACAAAACTCTACGGTGCAAAGGTAATTATTTCTCAGGCCGTGCGCGACGAGCTTGGAGATTCAATGAATCTTCTTCTTCTGGACTCTGTAAAAGTTAAGGGTAAAAAAGAAGCGGTATTCATTTATCGCGTAGACGAAAAGCCTCTGCCAAAGGATTTTGTGCAGGTTTATGACAAGGGCTTTAAGTCTTATAACGAAGGTGCATTCAGTCTTGCAATTCCTTATTTTGAGCAGGCAATTAATATTCTGCCGGAAGATAAGGCTGCGCGGCTTATGCTTGAACGCTGTGAAGAGTTCTCAGTAAATAAACCAGATAATTGGGATGGCGCAATTGCGCTTACGTCTAAATAAAAAAGAGGTGCATATGAGTTTAAAAGAAAAGTTAGCAGAAAAGAAACAGGCCTCAGCAAGCGACGTTAATTTTGGAAAGGAAGTGCTTTCAAAGTTAATGGGTTCCGTTATGTTCTTTGAAGTCCTGACTATGGCTGCCTGCATTGCAATGTCATGGGGAAGTATTCGTGTACATCAGCTTCCATCAATCATTGGTCTTGGTGTTGGATTGAATATCATTCTCCACGCAATCACACTGATTATGGTGAACATGCTTGTAACACAGTCCATCACAGAAGACCTTTCTTCTTTCTATTATTATGAGACAAATGAGAAAGAACGTACCAAACTGATGAAGCAGCTGATGGGAATGCCTGCTCGAGTAGGTGCAGCAATCTTCACTCTGTTTATGGCACATGGTGCTATCTGGATTGCCCTGTTTGCAAAAGTTGCTCATCTTAATTCAAATACAATAATTCTCGTTTCAAGTATACTTTATCTTGGCGGTTTTTTTGCTGCGGTTTATGCCATTACTGGTATTACTCAGAAAATCTGTTCTAAGCATGCGGCAGAAATTGTAAGCAAGGGTGTTTCAAAAGAGGAAGTAGAAAAACGTCACTACTTTGGTCTTGATTCAGCCTCAATTACAACAATGCATATTTTTGCACCAATCCTGATTATTGGTATAATGTTCTTCATTCTTGCCTGGAGAACTTACCAGTCATATACAGCAACAAATATTGTATTCTTCCGTCTGCTGCTTGTAGGAGCAATCAGCCTTGTAGGATACCTTTATTATTCTGGTTCGCTCTTCCGCCGAATGATGCGCTCTATCAACAATATGCATGACCTGATGTCTGGAATTAATAAGGAAAATCTGAGAAAGGTAAAATTTGAACGCACCGACCTTTCGAATGAGTTTATGTACAATGTGTATCTTATTAATACCATCGTTTCAATTCTCCAGAAGATTTTGAAAAAGAGTCAGGACATCAGTATGGATGTTATTGAGTCTAGTAACGAACTTTCGGTAATTTCCCGCGAGACTGCAGTTACTTCTCTTGAACAGAACTCAGGTGTAAAAGAACTGCTTTCTGCTATGGAAGAGACAGATGCCCTATCAAAGAATATTGCAGAAAAGATTGGTGAAGTTTCGCTGGTAGCAAAAAAGACAACAGAAAATATTGTAGATGGCTTTAATATCCTTAAGCAGAATATGCAGAAACTTGATGAAATTAAGGCTGCAAATGATATTACTGTAGATGGAATTAAAAACCTTACAGAAAAAATTACAGGTATTTCTGATATAGCAAGAATCATCAATGGTATTGCAGATCAGACAAACATCATTGCCTTTAATGCAGAAATTGAAGCTTCAAGTGCCGGTGATGTTGGAGAAAACTTTGCCCTTGTAGCAAACGAAATCCGCCGCCTTACAAACAGCACAATTCAGTCTACAAATGAAATCCGTAAACGAATCATTGAGATTCAGCATTCTTCTGATGCACTGCTTGTTTCTTCACAGAACGGCTGTAACAAGATTCTTGATGGTACTCAGATTATCAATGAATTAAATGCACGTTTTGAAGAACTTAAGCATTCTTCAGAAACAATGGATTATGCTTCAGAAGATATTAAGAAAATCATTGAGCAGCAGACAGCTTCTTTTGCTCAGATTGTTATTACACTGCGCCAGATTTCTCAGGCTGCAGAAACCTTCTCAACATCTACACAGAAAATCAGCGATTCTGCTCAGGATCTCTGCGTAATTTCAGACAGCCTCAAACAGCTGCAGCCTCAGGACGAAGAACCTGCTGCCCCTGTAGTTGAAGCCGCTGCTATTTCAGAAAGTGAGGTGAAATAATGAAACAGAATAATAAAAATCTAACACTTGAAAGAAGAATCTTACGTGCCAGCCACATCCCTGATATTGGCTGTGGTATTGTGCTGTTGATGTATACGGTTTTCATTATGAACCTCAAATTCTCAACACATTATCCGCTGATTATTACAGTATTCCTGGGAATCCTGTTTGCTCAGTTTGTAGTTTCTTCTTTTACAAACCATATCCTTATGGGAAAAACTTCAAAGCATGTTGAGCAGTGGGAAAATGAAGAGTCTACAAAAGAACAGCGTACAAGAGTTTTCCGCGAGCTTCATAAACTGCCAAAAAGAAAATGTATTGAATGCTTTCTGTATTTCTTTGTTTGTGCAATTGCTCTCGCAGCCGCTTATGATTATTTTTATCATGTTAATCTTGCTATTAACCTTGTAAGTCTTATCAGCTGCTTCCTTGGTGCTTATGTAGCAGGACTCCTTGCTCTGGCAAATACACGTGCAATCTGTAATGAATATGAATGCCGCCTTGTAGAAGAGGGTATTGATGAAAAGATTTTGAATAAGAAAACCTACTTTGGTGTTTCTTATCAGAGAACCTTTTCACTTTACTGTACAGTTCCCGTTGTATGGGGAATCGCAATTGCAATGATGCTCTTCTATGTTTACTACTACAACAATGTTCCTTCAGAGACTGCAGGCTTCCTTCCTGCCGATGTTTATGGACAGGGACTCCGCAAGGTTCAGCTTTCACGAATTGCAGTTGTTCTTGCAATCAACGTTGTAGTTGGTATTGTTTCTGTTTATTCGTTCTTAAGAAGTATTCTTATTTCTTCTGATAAGCTTCAGAACTCAATGCTTCACATTATTAAGAATGATATTTTTACAGTAAATCTTGTTCCAACAGATTTTGAAAACGAAGTTTCTTATAACCTCTATCTTATCAACCAGATCGTTCTTTTGTTCCGTTCTATTTTGAATGATATCAATGAGATTGGAAACACAATGGTTGAGCCGATTGGAGGACTTACAGAAATCTCTCAATCTACCGCTTCAACTTCTCTTGAGCAGTCTACCGGTGTAAAAGAGATTCTTGCCACAATGGAAGACACAGACCGTCAGACAAGAAACATTGTAGAAAAGATTGCCGATGTAACAACCGTTGCAGAAGGAACTGAAAACAATGTTGATGCCGGTTTTGAAACTCTTCAGTCTAACCTGGACAAGATGACAGAAATTACAGATGCCAACGTTGCAACTATCACAGGTATTCGTGAGCTTGGTGAAAAGATTGGAAGCATCTGGGAAATTGTAAAAATCATTAATGATATTGCAGACCAGACTCGTATCATCGCTTTCAATGCCGAGCTTGAAGCTTCAAGTGCCGGTGACAGTGGAAAGAACTTCCATATTGTTGCTAACGAAGTTCGCCGTCTTGCTGCAGGAATTACAAACTCTGTAGACCAGATTAAAGAGCGCATTACAGAAATCCAGCACTCATCAGATAACCTTATCATCACATCTGAGTCTGGAACAGAAAAGATTCGCGAAGGTCTTGAGCTCTCAGAAAAGCTTAAGGAAAAGTTCAGCGATATTCAGAGTTCTTCAGAAATTACCGTTGAGTCTGCAAACCAGATTAAGGAAATCATTAATCAGCAGTCTACTTCGTTCGACCAGATTGTTGCTACAGTTCGTCAGATTTCTTCGGGAATTGAAAACTTCTCAACTTCTACAAGTACTGTTAATAATACAGCACAGAAGCTTAAAGAAGCCGCTAATCTTCTTGAAAACCTGCATGTAAACATTATTGCAGAAAAATAGACGATTAGTGTAAAATTGAAGAATGGATGATAATAAAACTGTAAATGTAAAAACTAAGAAGAAGCTGCCTCTTGGGGTAAAGCTTCTTCTGCTTCCATTTGATATTGTACTGGTTCTTTTATTAGTTGTACTTCTTTGGTTTGCTTTCTGCTTTTTTGATAGAGTAAAGCCGGTAGAGGCTCTGCCACCAGACTATGCAGTTTATTTACGAACTGATTCAGTCTGGGATACTGTAGAGCCTCTGCTCGACCTTGATGCAACTCTGATTGCAATGACTAGTCCTGAGTTTAAGGACTACCGCGATACCTTCCTTGAAATAAAACAATCAAAACTCAGAAATAATTTTTTTGTGAAGACTGCACTTAAACGTCGTGTAGATGCCGCAGTTTATGGCTACGAAGATGACGGAAAACTTTCTGCTCTTTGTGTACTTGATGCGGGAATAATTTCCGGGGCAGTGAGACTTGTGCCTTATATTATTCCACATGTAAAAGCCGCTGCAGAACAGATTGAGATTTCTGTAAATAACCATGGAACTTTTTATCAGTTTGGAGATGCAGGCTGTTTTGTAATCAAAAAGAATCTTGTAATTTTTTCTACAAGCCGAAATCTTCTTGAACAGGCAATGACTTATTCCAATGGTGATTTATATCAGAAAGAAGAACTCGAAGTCTTTAAGAAAAAATTGCGTGACCCATTGCGCATTCTTGCAGATGGCCGTAACGTTTTAAAGCTTGTAGCGCAGATGCCGGTTTCTGAAGAAGACAAAAAAAATAATACGCCATCAATGCTCAAGAATTATCTTGAGATGATAGTTCCTTATCTTTCAGAAGAAGAATATACAACCGTTAATTTTGGAATTTCAGAAAGCGACCTTAATCTTACAATTTCTGTTCCTATGGGTATTACAGAAGATTATGTGAGTGTAGACAATGAGTCTCCGGTGCTTAATCTTTTAGAAAAAGAATCTCAGGTACCGTCACTTCTTCCAAAGTTTGCAGATGATGTTCAGTATTACACATTAATTTCTGCAGGCTCCCTGAGCGAGCTTAGAGATGCAACTGTAAAGATTCTTCCAGACTCTAAAAAGTTTCTTGCAACCTGGAATAAATCTGATACTGTTTCAAAAATTGTTTTCAATACCAGTCTGGATGAACTTTTGTTCTCATGGACTGGCAGCGAGTTTGCAATTTTCGGAATTGAAGGAAAATCTGAACCTGTCTTTGCTCTTTCAATTTCTGATGAAGCAAAGCGCCGCCAGATTTTTGACAGAGTGTTTGCGTCTTACATAGTTCAGTCTAATGACAGTCTTCTCGTAGACGGTGTTCGTCTTCCAAGTATTAATATGCCGTCTTTTGTTTTATCTGTACTTCAGGAATTAAATATCAATGTTCCGCATCCATACTATCTGATTAAGGATGATTTCATTTTCCTTTCTGAATCTCCGGAAAATCTTGTAGCAATTAATTCAGATGCAAAGAGTACAAAAAAACTTTCGGGCAGCGAAAACTGGATGAAGGTTTCTTCAAAGCATTCTCCATATTCAACTCTTTCGCTTTATTACAACCTTGAGCGCAGCGTGCCTTTCTTTATTAAAGGAAACTCAACAATGTCTAAGATTCTTGCCCTTTACAATGCAGGACGTTTTGATCTTAGAATCAAAGATAGTATGCTTACCGTTCAGCTTCAGGCTTCTGCTCTGGAACTGGAATCTTCACAGCATATTCCGGGCTTCCCGTTTGAGCTTGAAAATAAATCAAACAGCGAACTCATAAAATCAAACGCCAAAAAGAGCAAGACAATTTACTGGGTAGAAAACGGAATCTCTGTGAACTCACTCGACTGCGGAAAATTTGAAAAGCAGACCTTTGAGCTTCCGGAAGTTCAGTACATTGTTGCTGCAGACGAAGCTACAATAAAAGCAAACGGTGGTGAAATCTGGGCAGTAACAAAAACCGGTGTAGTTTATCTTTTGAACTCAAAGCTTGAAGTGCTGAACGGATATCCTGTTCTTTCCGGCCTTTCAATGACCTGTGCTCCATTTATTTATAAAGATTCTTTAGTGCTTATTGGTAACGATGGGGTAATGTGCTTTGTTTCTCCTAATGGAGAGATAAAAAATCTTGAAACTGATGTTGAAAGTGAAATTAAATCAACTCCAACAGTAAATGGAGACATTCTTGCCTTCTATGAAAAGGGCTTCTTTGGCGGCATTCATATTTATAAAAATCTTGAGCCGGTAACAGCAGAAGGTCCTTTTGAGATGGAAGGAATTGCTTACGGTTCACCTTGCGTATTTAACGCAGGCGGTAAGCAGTACACAGCAATGATTACTCAGGCCGGCGTTCTTTATGTTTATGATTTTGCCGGTAACCTGATGCAGCCATTCCCTGTAACTCTGCCAGGTGTATTCTTTATGAATGTTGAAATGGCAGACGGATATCTGTTTGCGCTTTCTTCTGAGGGAGCTCTGTTCCGCGTTGGTCTGGACGGAAAGTCTCTTAGAGTAAAGATTCCTTATTTCACTGCAAAGACCGGTCATATTACAGTTTGTGATTATGATGGTCAGACAGGTCAGGAGATTTTTGTTTCGGGTGATGGCAATTCCATTTACGGCTTCAACAGCGCAATGGAAATGCTTCCTCAGTTCCCTGTTTCTGGTTATGGAAAGCCTTTGTTCCAGGACCTCAACGGCGACGGCAAAAATGACTGTCTTGCAATTACTTTTGATAATAAGATTTCTGCGGCAAACGTTTTAAGATAAAAGATTAAAATTGGTCAAACGAGGTAAAAATGAAAAAAACATCTATTGTGCTGGCGGCTCTGCTCGCCGTAACTCTTTCGCTTACTTCCTGTGCAACTCTCCAGCAGGATGTTTACACTTATACAGAAGAGAACTCGCAGATTTTCAGTTCTATCGAAATATACGAGGAACGGTTTATAAAAATTGACGCTAAGGCTCAGCTGGAGCGTACGGCCCCCCTCGGAGAAATTAGCGGACTTCTGGCGGACATTGAAGGTTATAAGAACTCGGTGAATGTTACAGAGCCGTACCTTAATGCCAGACTTAAGGCGTTCGAAGGATTGCTTTTGCAGATGTCGGGACGCAAGCGAAATGCCGAGGCGGCTTATACCGAGGCGCGTGGGCTTCAGAAAGGCGACCGTTACGTGCAGCTTTTGGGATGCAGACTCGCTAAAAATACAGAAGAGAGCCTTACTCAGATAGAAGGCATCCTTAAATATGATACAAAGAACTCTGTTCTTATGCTTGAAAAAGGAAAGCTCTTATATCAGCTTGGAAAATATGATCAGGCTATTTCTGTTATAGACAACGCCTTTGTTCTTTTTGATAATGAAGGGCTTCCAAATTACCGCAATGTTTATAACCCTCTCAGAAGTTATATCTGGGATCTGAACACAGTATATGGCAGCGACTCTTCCGCTTCAGACCACGCTATGACAGATTTACAGGAAACTCTCACTCTGGAAAGCCTTGTAAACCTTACTCTGGAAAATACAAATCTTCTTGAAAACTACCGCTCTGCAAATCAGAAGCAGAAGCTTGCAGCCTTTATTCAGACTCTTGAACGCGGCGGATACTTTTCAAGCTCATATGATCCGCAGAATGCTAACGGAACTTCTTCCTATATGCTGGGTGCCACTGAAATTACAAGAAAAATGTGTGCCCGCTTTATCTGGAATGCCTATGTTCGCCGCAGCGGAAACTTAAAGCAGCTTTCACGATATTCAGAAAAATACCGCAAGGCAGGCCGCACAAAGAGTCCTGTTGATGATATTTCTGTAGATGATGATGATTTTGATGCTGTGCTTGGCGTTGTAGAAAACGAGTTTATGGAACTGCCAGACGGCCGCCACTTTGAGCCGGATCAGACAGTAACAAAACTTCAGTTCATCACCTGGGCAAAAAACGCAGATAAATAAAAAAGCAAAAAAAAATTTTGAAAAATTCACAAAAATTTGTTTGAAAAATTTGACAAGAATTAAACTTTTTGCTATATTATAAACAGCTTGTAAATAAGCTGATAAACTCTCTCCGATGTCCAGCAACGCTGGACGGCAAGGTTCCCTTTTAGTGTTACTGTCTGGGAACCTTGTTTTTTT